>Ga0194052_1000364_pt1 | contig 29765 bp, 20 predicted proteins | sample SepL226m_MetaG_FD_160117 | JGI IMG/M metagenome (GOLD analysis project Ga0194052, IMG submission 160117) | Anoxic zone freshwater microbial communities from boreal shield lake in IISD Experimental Lakes Area, Ontario, Canada - Sep2016-L227-6m | ecosystem: Environmental > Aquatic > Freshwater >...
ATACAGTACAACCAGGGCAATCAGGTTAAAGACAATTGCAGAGATAAATTCGGCACGCTGGCTGCGGTATTCCTTCTGACGTTGCCAGCGGCGCGGGCCCATTTCGTCGATGCGCCTCGCCCAATGAGGCATTTTATCATGATCAGGAGTTCTCATTATAACAGCGTTTATTTTATTTTGAAATCCTTCTGTGAAACAGTTAACAAAATTACCAGATAATTTGAAAATTCCTTCCGAATAAGTAATTTTGCATTGATTCATAACTGCCACGACAAGGTTTGCTCTAATGAACGCATTGTTCAGATTGATGTCATCAATTCAATTCAGGTCATATTTCCGTAACGGTATCCTGTTATTCTTTTGCGTAATCAGCTTTGCTTCCCTTTCCCTGGCTGAGAAAGGAGATTCAGCGGCATTGTTTTCACAGCTCAGGAATTCTGATGAACGCCAGAAAATTAATGCCCTGGAGAAAATTTACAGGGAATTTTACGGGTCTTTCCCACTTCGGGCATATCCATATGCTGTCAAATCCCTTGCCCTTTCAAAAAAGCTGAATGCCAGGGAATCTGAGGTCAGAGCGTATTATTTTCTGTCTTACTTTTATACTTTAAAAGGGATGACCGATTCGGCAATGTATTTCTGCCAGATAGGGATGGATCTCAGTAAAATGATCAATTCAAAAATACTTTTATCCAACGGGTATGCCCGCCTGGGAGATATTTCAAGGACCAGAGGCGAAAATGCCAGGGCTGTTGAGTACCTGGAAAAAGCCATGGCGATGGATTCGACAAATGAAGACAGGGTTGCAGGCTGTTCATTAACACTGGGTATACTTTATGGTGATGCAGGTTGCCCTGAAAAATCGGTTTATTACTATCTCAAAGCACTGAAAATCAGAGAAAAACAAAACAAGTTGATTGATGCGGGATATCTGAGCTGCAATTTAGGTGGATATTACTACGATGCCCCTTACGGTGTTTACGGCATTCAGGCATATGAAAAAGCAATCAGCTTATTCCGCAGGGCGCATTTCCCCAGCGGTGAAAGCTATGCGTATAATCTTATGGGGATAAACTATGCCGACAGAAAAGATTACTACAAAGCCCTTAACTGTTTCAGGAAATCCCTGGCGATTAATTATTCAGACACTACCATTTTCCAATCCCAGATCTGCTTCAACCTGACAAATATCGGGGATACCTGGTTTAAACTCAATCGGCCCGATTCGGCCCAGTATTACTATTCCAAATCCCTGAGTCTTTCTTCAAGGGGCCAGGATTATATTCCCATGGCCTGTACTTATCTTTCACTCGGGGAACTGAATACCAGCTTAAAGAAGTACCCGGCAGCTATTGAACTCCTCAATAAAGGGCTGTATTATTCAAAACTGGCTGATTACAGGGCTCAATTCGAAGACGTTTACATGCTTTTATCGGAATGCTATGAGGCAAGTGGCAACCAGGATATGGCTTTGAAATACCTGAAAAAGAGGAATGAGATAAGGGACAGCATTGTAACCGAGAAAGCACACCAGTCTGTTGCAAATATGAAGATCAAATATGAGACTGAAAAAAAGGATCAGCAGATCAGCAGTTTAAATATTGATTCAAAGAAAAAGCAAACAAAAATCAGGATTGCCGTATTGGTTATTATTTTAATTGTGGTCATTGCAGGAGCTGTCGGTTATTATTTCTTTCTGTATTATCGTAATAAATTATTGCCAAAAGTCATGGCCCTGAGCTTTATTGAGAACAAGATCACCATCGAAAAGAAAGGAGACAACCGCAGGCTGAGGGCATTTGACAAACTTCTTCCTCCTGAACTAAAACCCTTTTCCGATAATCAGGTTGTACAAAATGAATTAAGCAAGGACCTGATCGTCCATCTTGAAACATTGCTGATAAATGACAAGATATATCTTGATGAAAATCTGACACTTGCTGAAACTGCACGTCGCCTCGATTCGAATACGAGTTACCTTTCAAGACTTATCAATGAGCATTATAAAGTCAATTTCTCTGCTTTTTTAAACAAATACCGCGTTGAGGAAGCCAAAAGGATGATCCTTAACGATCAGTTTAATAACTTTTCGATTGAAGGAATTGCAAAGAATGCAGGATTCAGGTCAAAATCAACTTTCAACCAGGTATTTAAAAATTCAACCGGACTGACCCCAACAGAGTTTGCTTTAAGGAATGGAAAAATTCGAGCCTGATCCGATTGTTTTATAGCTGGACCATTGCATCCATTATTTTCCCTAATTTTTCTTTTATTTCGAAGGATGAGCCATCAAAATTATTGACTATAATGGCGAATATAAGTGTCTTTCCTGATGTGGTTTGGGCATACCCAGCATAACTTTTCACCCTCGACATAGTCCCGCTTTTCGCCTCAATATTTCCTTCTGCAGCAGTATTAATGCACATCGTACGGAGCGTCCCTGAAACACCGGCAATGGAAAGGGAGTGATAAAAATCCTTTGCCAGCGGCGAGGTCCTCATATAGGATAACAGCCAAATCATCTGCCTGGTAGTAAATGTGTTGAACCTTGATACACCGCTGCCGTCAAACATGGCGAACCCGCCCATATCCATCCCCTTTGATTCCCAGTAACGCCGAACAGCCAGTGCGCCTGCTTCGGTTCCTCCATTTTTAAAGACCTTAAGCCCGATATGTTTTAAAAGATTTTCTGCAAAGAAATTATAGCTTGCCTGGTTTGTAGTATTCACAATCGAACCCACGGTTGGTGACTCAACGGAAGAAATGTCATGGATGACAGATTTTTTACAACGTTCGGTCAGGGAATCAGAATCAGTTATGGAATAGGCTTTGCCCGAAATGTATATCCCTTTCTGCCGGAGGGAATTTAAAAATTCACCTGCAGCCGACTGGGGAGGGTTACTGATGGCTGCCACAACTGAAATCTCCTTTTTCCCTTTTGAAACAGTACCGCGGATAATTTTTTGATTTGTCATGGGATGGCCAATTATGTAAATGTCTTCCTCGTCCATCTCCGTTTCAACCAGCTTATTATAAAACACTTCTTCTGGAATATATGGAGTTACCTTTTTCAAGCCTGAAACAAATCGTTTCTCTTTCAGGGGTTCGAAAAAGAGGGTATAAATATTTCCATTTATGGATAATCCTGAAGCGGCGGCACAATATCCCATATTGATTTCACCCCAGGTCCAGGTATAAGGAATGTAATCCTGGTCAAAAATCCGGCCATCGCCTATAACGGAGCCATCTACCGAATCAATGCCAAGCTTTTTAATTGATTTGCACCAGTTTGCTAAAACAACTTTCATTGCCTCTTCTTCAATGCAAAAAGTGGGATCACCTCCTCCTTTAATAATAAGATTGCCATGCAGGTTACGCCCCCTGATGGTTCCTTCATATTGCAGCGAAGTTTTAAAACGGGTTCCGGGTTCTAGGATCTCCAGAGCAGCCGCTGTAGTGAATAACTTCATGGTGGAAGCAGGAATCAATGCCTGGTCCTCATTCAGACCGGCGATCAGGCTGTCGTTGGAGGCATCAATGATACGGTAGGAAAAAGAAGCATGGCGCAGAGCAGGATCCTTCGAAAATACTTCCAGACGGGCGAGCAAAGGATTTTTAACTGTTACGGCCTTCCTGCAAGTAATAAAAGTTACTGAGTCTTTTGTCATATGGGGGGTGGTATTGTTGTGCGAACAACTCGCAAGCAATACCACCAACCCGATGACAAAAACAGTTCGAATCAATACCTGAATTTTATCCACCTATGATCATTAACCATTCCCCGTTGACTTTCCTGAGTGTTGCATCCGCATTGCTGTCGGTACCATTATTGAACAGCATTTTATACTTGACGCTTGCATTAATACCGTCAGGAGCAATCTTCTCTTCAATGATCTGAACTTCTTTTATACCCTTTTTTGATTCAGCATCTTTATATGCCATTGTGCAAATACCGGTCATTTTTGCCGTATCCTGCTTTGTAAACACTACTCCGTCTTTCCTTACAAAATACTTAATAACATCCGAAAACTTCTGATCCTTAAGGTCGTTAATCGATGCTTTCACCACATCTGAGGGTGATTTGCTAAGAATTCCACCTCCGCTTCCGCTCCCGCCGCATGAGGTCATAAAAATGGCCAACAGAAGCCCTGTTGCCAGAAAGTAAGCGCTGATCTTTTTCATAAAATTGATTGTTAAGTTAATACTAAATTACTGATTGCATATTTTGTAAAATAAATTACCTGCCGTAAAAGCTCCGGGCATCAGGATCTTCCTGTTTGTAACCAGGATGTTTACATTTTCGAGTTTTCCGAGCAGGCTGTTCATCCGCCCATCCCCTTTCTGATAGGCTTTCAAAACCAGTTCCGTACAGTAAAGAAAGTCATCATCCGTAAGGTTATAAGCATTATCGAAACGACATTTCCTGTGATAGAATTCATCTGCCCGGGCAATGACTTTCTGGAGTTGTTCCCTGCCGAGGTGTGAACGGTATATGGCAAAGTGGCTGGCCCTGCAAGGGTCAAGAAAAGAAGCCAGTGGTTCTTCTTTTACAGGCTCATCTTTTTGTGAAGTTTCGCCGGGTTCCACATGGATGACATAAGGTTTACCGCCTTGTATAATGATCAACCCCACATGGGAATACACGTTATTTGTTTTGGCCATAACTACTGCAAAACTCTCAATACTTATCCCCCTTCGCAATACCAGGTCCCCATCCCTTAAGGGAACTGAATGAAGAACCTTAAGGTCGCAGTGGTCGCTGTATCTGAACGACAGGTAGCCCGAGGCCAGGATTGCCAGGGGAACGGCTGCCAGAAGGACAAATATCAGTTTCAGGTGTCTCATTGTTTTGGATTTGAAGCGGTAAGCTGGTGTTTCTTCGAAGAAATGCCGGTCATGGCAAGATGACCGGCACTTCCGGCATGAGATTTAATACGTCTGAATAATTGTAAAATCAAAATTCCGGTTGATAAAGCCCCTCACCTGCTTATTGTCAATTTTGGCAATGGCCGAAGCAAGTCCGTTCACAAATTCACCAACATATGAAAAATAGAAGGGTGTTAGAATGTCTTTCCCTTCGGGAGATAAAATCCCGATCGCATACTGTTGATTTTGCCATTCTTTATAATAAATCCATCCGTTGCTGAAAACCTGCACCGGCTCAGTTCCCAGTTTGCGGATTACGTTTCCAGTTTTGTCAATAATGATATAACCTGGTGCTTTATCATTCAGATAAACCACTGCAAACCCATTTTTAAACGGGTAGCACTCCTTTACATAATTGAATGGAAGGATGGTTTTACCTGTTGGATCAATATATCCGACCTTTTCCTGTGAATTTTCAACTGCGGCAAGACCTTCAGAGAATTTTCCCGGCTTATTCGGGTAATCAAAGGAGATTTTGACTTCACCCCTGGTATTGATAAAACCCCAATAGTAATTCGTCTTATTTTTAACAGCGACCAGCCCTTCAGAGAAATCGTCAACTTCGCCATACAGGGTTGGCGCCAGCGCCCATTTCCCCTGTGTGTTGATAAAGCCCCAGCTTCCGGTCTTGCCGTCATAAAGTTTAGTGAACCCTTCACTAAAAGGATCCAGCGTACAAGAAAATCCATAACCAGTTCCTGGATTAATGGAGCCTGGAGCGATAACACCCTCTTTGTTTATAAGATGGTAGGAAACACCGCCGGATGTCTTGGGAATGCTTTTTTCAACAAGGGCGATTCCGCTTTCAAACGGAGTAGCAGCCAAAAACTTCTGGGTTTTGAACAGTTGCTGGCCTTTGCTGTCAATATATACCGGCGTTTGACCGTACCCTGAAGGATCCTTCACAGCGACGAGTGCGATCCCGGATGAAAATTTGGGGTTCTTCAGCCCGTTAGTTGCAAAAAAAGTGTAGTCAACTACAACTTTGCCTGTTGTATCGATAAAACCCCAGAGCTGATTTTTCTTTAAAGCGCAAAGACCTTCGCTAAAGGTATAATTTTCTCCATCGTCAAACCTCAGCTCTTTTGCATTTGCCAGGGAGGGAGCCTTGGGAACAACTTTATTCACCACCTGACCAAAGCCTGATTTTGCCGGAATGTTTCCTGAACTTCCGCCGTTCTGGGCGGCCGCAGCTGCCGAGGCCATTATTTTAGAGAGGGCTTCCTGATTGTCTGCGATCTTTTTAATTGCCTCAGAAAGGGTGTTAACCAGCTTTTCATCAGCCTTTTTGGAAGGTATCGATGCTTCACCCCAGCCTCCGTTGTCAAGCAAAGCCTGCTTTGCCATTAAGCTGATCTTTACTGTTCCATCCTGGTAGCTGAATCTTATTTTTGCCCGGTATTTCATCATGAGGTTAACAGTATATTCCTTCCAATCCGTTTCAATATCAGCTGCCCAGCTGGTTGCATTGTAGTTATTGTCTTTGAGGACTTTGAGGACAACAGGTTTAAATTCTTCCGGTTTCAGGCCGCTTACGGTCGCCTCTGATTGGGCCGTTACATGCTGAACTATAAAGATGCATGCAAAAATCAAAATGAATCTCATCATTGTGTTCATTTAGTCGGGGTTTAAGGGTTAGGAAAATTTTATGGTAAAAGTAAGGTCAGGCCATCCCTGAAAAAAATAATGCCTGTCCGGATTTATAAATCCAACCTATATATACTTGGAAATGCCTGATGTGAACCGATAAATTTACTGCGACATTTTTTTGGCCCCGTGATAAAAACCAGTCATAAGAAATTTGTTAATTAAAAACCTAATGTTAAATCAAACTTTGTAAGTATGAAAAAGCTGATTCTTTCTTTTTTTATCCTGTCGTTACTCCTCGTCAATGGAGGGAGTTCGGGAAGAGCTGCTGTTTTAAGCAGTGCTAATTCAATTATTACAGCCACGGTTTCGGTGCTGGACCAGAATGCAGGCACGACAGTTAAGGCTGACTCTGTCGCAACGGCAGGTGAAACAAAGGACAAACCTTTTGACTGGAAAGGCCTGATAATAGGACTTATCTTCCTTAGCTTTTACGGCTATGCGATCATCATGATTGTTATCACGATACTTAAGACCAAGGCCATCGAGCCGGTTACCAAAGAAGAATTCATCAATCAGAGAAAACAGGCAAACAAATCAGAACTGGCAACGGATGAAGAAAACCAGCAGGCCTTAGCCTATATTAATGAGGCATATTCTTCCTGGAAGGTTGTTTCTGAACCCGGCGAGGAAGAAATGCGCAGCCCGGTAAGCATGAGCCAGCTTAGAAAGACCAGGGAATTACATGCTATCGCCGCGAAAGTAATGCCTACCGATGATAAAGTCGTTGACCGTTTCAATACGATGGGCAGTGTCGTAAACAGCTCTGAAACAAGAAGTTTCTCAGGTTCTTGGAAGCTGATCATTGTCGCCGTTATTGCCTGCTTTATCACTTACTTAATGACAAAGAGTTTTGATCCGGGATTCTGGCATTGGCTGAGCCGCTTCTGGATTATGCCAATGGGCATTGTATTATATTATTTTGCCAGTCTTGCCCCTGCATTTCTTGAAGATAAACGCGTACGCTGGTTCAAAGGAAAAAACATTCATAACGTGCTGATCGGAACTATAGTTGGCCTTTTCCTGGCCACACCCGCTACAGAAACATGGGTGAGCACATGGAGTGACGGTAGCAAGACCAAATCAGAACAGTTCAACCCCCTCTTCTTTATCATGTTACTTCTTACTTTCATGCTCGTTTTGATGCTTGGTTTCATGATAATATTTTTTGCCGGGCTCAACTTCATCCGGAACTATGTGATTTACATCTAGGCCTTTATTTAAACCCCAAATCCAGGTATGAAAAGGATCTTATTATCCGGAATACTGCTGCTTATCAGTGTATTTGCAATGCCCCAGCAAGCTATGCCAACCGATGGCTTGCTGGGATTGTTTAAGCTTGACGGAAGCGCAAAAGAAGCCGACGGGCATATTAAGCCAGTGAAAATCCAGGGAATAAAACCGGCACCCGACCGCTTTGAAAACCAGGGCAAAGCAAGCAGCCTGGCCTACGATTTCAATCATAATAAGAGAAGCTATATCTCCATCCCTTTGGATATCAGTCCGGGCAAACAACCCCTTCTTACCATCACTTTCTGGGTACAATTGAATACCAGCAATATGGAGTCGGGGATCCTTTACCAGAGTGATAATGACTGGAGCCGAAATGATCATTACCGGGGGATCTATGCTGAACGGAGCAGCGGGTTTATTCATTGGACAGGATGTGCCGGCAGTGACGGAAGCATCACAGGTCCTGAGATCCTGGCTAAAAGCTGGACCTTCATCGCCCTGGTATATGACCGGGACAACCAGGCTATGCGCATGGTGGTCAACGATCAGGTTTATTCCAGCCCTGCAAAAATGCGGGACGGCTATCCCTTTTTAAGGATAGGGCCTTTTGACGGACAGGCCGATGAGCTCAGGATTTATTCAAGGGTACTCAGTCTTGAAGAGCTCACACTTCTTTACGGGAAACCCATTACAAAAGACACTTCTGATTATCAAATTGTTAAGAGGGCGGATTACAGGGCCCGTATGCAAAGGGAAGAACTCGACAAGGTAAAGCCCAACACAACCTATATTGTGGCTGAGGATAAATTTGCCATTCATGATTCCGCGGGAAGCTATAACGCAATCGCCTACCTGGCAAAAGGAGATACATTCAGGGTATTGCAAGTTGTTAAGAAATCAGCTCTCCTTCTGATCCCTGGCGGCAAACAAGGGTATGCAACCATCAGTTCAATCAATAATGATGCTTACCTTAAAGGTGGGAGCTACATTTTTCATGAAACGAAGGTAATCTTCCAGAGTATTTTCAATTTTACCAACATCAGGTCCTGGATCATAGCTGTTCTTTTTGCCATACTGCTGTATTTTGTTTATAAGAAATATGACAGTATCGACAACTTCCTGAACAGGGTCGGGCGCAGGGATCCGATGCTGCAGGGGGGGGCGAAGAGCGAAGGGGGAAGTTCGGAAAATATCCTGAAAAAGGTATTCCCTCTTAAACGAATGAGGTGGTGGCCCCTTACAATAGGAGCAATCCTGGCACTTGTCGTTTTCATTGCCTTGATATGGAACGGAGGGGAAACCGAATGGTTCATCAATGACGGGTTTAAACTTATTCCTTCAGGTTATACACGTTCGATCCATTGGGTCCTTTATATAACTTTCATGACCCTGATGTTCCTGTATATCGTGATGATTATTGAAAGCTTCGTGGTTGTCGGCCCCATCATGGCTGTTCCCAGGATCATCATTTTAACCATTCTCATCTTCATGGCAATCCTGGTGACCTATTACCTGAGCGTATTGGTTGTGATCGTTGCCATTGTCATGCTGGTACTGTATGCGTTATCGGCAGCTGCTTCAAATTCAGAATACAGATGCCCGCACTGTAACAGGACCTTTACCTCCAGCGCGGGATCAAGCGGAACATGCCCATACTGCGGTGGCGGAGTAAGAACCTGAGTTATGAAAAGGGAGGAATTTGTATTATACAGGACGTTCCCGGCCGACGCCGTGACCGACGGATGGAACAGCGGGATAGATATTTCCCATGTTGCTTACGGAAGCAGCAGCTGGGCTGTGCTCATGGCTGAACAGACCGGATTTACCGGTCAGCGGTATTTCCAGAGAAGCGAATTCCCTGTCAAAGCAATTGATGAAGGCTGGAAAGAAAACTATTACATCACCAATATTACATGGGGGGATTCCAACTGGGTGCTGATCATGTCGCAGGGGTGCGGGTATACCGACCAGCAGTGGAAATGCGGGAGCAAGTTTCCTGCAAAGGATGTTGAAAAGGCGATCAGGGCAGGGTTTCATATTTCCTTTGTAACCTATGGCGAAAACCGCTGGGTCATCGTTTTGTCGAAATCGGAAAAGACCTTTGAACAGCGTTGGGAGATGTCGAAGGACTTCCCGGAGAAGGCCATTGAAGATTACTGGAATAAGGGTTATATTATTACCTCCCTGGCTTACGGGGACCAGAACTGGCTGCTTGTCGTTTCCAAAGGCAGCGATATCCTCTACCAGTCGTGGGCTTACAGAAACACATTCCCTGAGCAGGAGATATCCGAAAAAAGAAAGGAAGGATACTGGGTTTCAAGCCTTACTTATGGTAATGGTTCCTGGGTTGTGGTCATGTCGATGACCGAAGAGGAATACCAGAGGCAGACAGCCCAAAAACCACAGGAGACAAAGAAAAGGCCAAAACCGCAGCGAAGAAAGGAGGAAGATCCTTCAGGATCATCCGACACTTCAGCGCCCGATGAAGTCAAGTTTGAACTGGCCATGGGTGAATTAAAGAAACTTACAGGGTTGGTAAAAGTCAAGGAAGAGGTCGACGCCCTGATGAAGTATATTAAAATAGAGCAGAAACGCCATAAGGAAGGGCTGTCGGCCAACCCGGTTTCGCTTCACTCAGTCTTCTTGGGCCCGCCGGGAACAGGAAAGACCACCGTTGCCCGGCTTCTTGGAAGAATTTATCATTCTCTGGGCCTGCTGAAAAGCGGGCATGTTGTGGAAGTCGACCGCTCGGGGCTGGTAGCCGAATATGTAGGCCAAACGGCTGTTAAGACCAACAAAGCCATTGATTCGGCCCTGGATGGCATTTTATTTATCGATGAGGCTTATGCCCTTGCTTCAGACCTGAAATGGGGCTTTGGCCAGGAAGCAATAGATACCCTTGTAAAACGGATGGAGGATGACAGGGGAAGGCTGATTGTCATCGTCGCCGGGTATCCGAAAGAGATGCAGGATTTCATTACATCCAATACAGGGCTGCAGTCGAGGTTTAACCAGTATTTCACTTTCCAGGATTACAAGGCGGATGAGTTGCTGGAAATTTTCAAAAAGACCGCCGCTGAACGAAATTTCACCCTGAGCCCTGATGCAGAGGCAAAATGCCTCAGGTATTTTGCTTTTCTTTATACTTCCCGTACAAAGACATTCGGAAACGCCAGGGCTGTCAGGAACTTCTTTGAAGAACTTATCCGGGTCCAGGCCATACGCTTGTCGGCCCTGGAAAACCCGGGGAACGAGGAACTCCAGGCTATAACGCTTACCGATATTGAGGAGTCGGTAAAGGATGTCTTCACCGATGACCGGGAGGAAACCCTGGAACAGATCATGGGCGAGATGTCGGATATGATTGGCCTTGATAATATCAAGGAGGAAATTGTCAAGCTGGCCAATTATATCAAAGTGGAAAAGATCAGGAAAACAAGGGGGTTGCAAACGACTCCGCTTGTTCTGCACTCCCTGTTCCTGGGTGCGCCCGGCACCGGGAAAACCACGGTTGCCAGGATTCTTGGCCGGGTTTATAAATCCATGGGCATCCTGGCTAAAGGGCATGTTGTCGAAGTTTCAAGGGCCGACCTGGTTGCCCAGTATGTTGGCCAGACCGCCCCGAAAACCGACAAGGTAATCGATTCGGCCATCAACGGGATACTGTTTGTTGATGAGGCCTACATGCTGACCAGGGGCGGGGAAAATGATTTCGGGCAGGAAGCCATCGACACCCTTCTTAAACGGATGGAAGACGAAAGGGATAAACTGATTGTCATCCTGGCTGGCTATACCGGCCTGATGAAAAAAGTTGTGGATTCCAATCCGGGCCTTGCTTCAAGGTTTACACGCTTCTTCACATTCAGCAATTACTCTGTTAACGAGCTTATTGAGATATTCAAATATGATTGCAGGAAGAAGGCTTATGTAATCTCTGAGGATGCACTTTCAGCAATTCAGGATTATTTTGCCAGCTGCGGTGAACGAACATCTCCGTCATTTGGCAATGCGAGGTTTGTAAGGAACCTGTTTGAAAAAACCCTCCAGGAACTTTCGGCAAGGCTGGCTTCTTCAGAGAATCCTGAAACCACAGACCTGACGACTATAAGGAAGGAAGATTTCCTGAAGGCCATCAGCATACAAAAATAACATGGGGCTTCCGGGCCAGGTCAGCAGTTGGAGGGGCTTTCATTAAAATGCACTGGACCTGACCAGCCTGGTATACTTTTGTTAATTGTTTCTGAAAGCTAGTTGTTTTAAATTAATCAGATTAGTGTTACTTTGCAAAAAAATTGCAATTTGATTATATCAATGCATCCGAGGCTTGTAAAGGTAAATCACCGGTCCTTCATCAGGCTTGCCATGGTTTCCTTTATAATCCTGATATGTCCCTCCCTGTTTGCACAAACATGGAATTTTATCAAGGAGAAAGACGGGATCAAGATCTATACCCGCACAGCTGACCATTCTTCCTTTAAATGTTTCAGAGGTGAAACAGTTTTCCATACTACCATGGAAAAACTCAGCATGTATATCGGGAATGTTGAGAATGTCGACTGGTGGGATAAAAACGTAAGGGAGATAAAAGTTCTGTATTCCGAGCCGGATAAGCTGATAAAGTATTACCTGGTTTACGACGTCCCCTGGCCCTTGAACGACCGGGATCTTTGTGTTGAAGCCAGGATCACCATTGACCCCGTTACAGGAGAAAAGGTCGTATCGGCAAAGCCCTTGCTTGACGTTGTCCCCGAACGTGAAGGGATTGTAAGGATCAGGAACTACTGGCAGAAATGGACCCTGAAGCCGGCAGGGAAAAATAACATCCAGGCTGTCCTTGAAGGCTTTGTTGATCCCGGAGGGAGTGTGCCGTCGTGGATATACAACATGGTCATCGTTGACACACCGCTGAAGGTTATGCGGGGGATAAAAGTACTGGTGGAAGAAAAGAATTAAGGTTTTGTAAGCGTATACATCTGCTCCACTTCAACGCTGGTAAGGGAAGAGTTAAAGATTTTGATCTCATCCAGGCATCCCCTGAAATGATTGGCAAAAGGCGAATAAAATTTACCCCAGGATGTGCCCGAATAGGCTGTTGAACCTGCGGAATGGAAAAACCCTATGGCCAGGACATTTTCCTGCAGGGGGGCGCTGCCTCCGTATTTCATCCCGGTAATCGTTCTTGCAGGATCCCCTGCCGGCCATTTGTTGAAATCCTGCTGTTTCATCAGCACACCATTAAGGTAAAGCGTACCTGTCTTGTATGTGCTGTTGTATGTGCAGGTTATAAAAGCCCATTTGTCTTTAAGCAGGCCGGCCACGCCTCCGGTGGTTGTAAGGTTGGCACAATACGTCCAGCCGGGTAATCCTCCGTTAGCCCCTGTTTTCCCGTCACCGGCAAATGAAAGTTCCTGGGATACCGTCGTGCCGTCGGGAAGTGCATAAGAGCCTACCAGCTTACAGGAACTGTAATCGGGGGCGATTTCAAACTCAAACCCTTTGTAATCACCAACCCCAAGGACAAACTGCCCTTTGGCATCGCCCGAAGAATCAATCTGGTATTGCGAATTTGCTTTTACCCAGAAAGAAAGTGAAAAATCGTTGGTGTTGACTAAATTATCCCCGTTAGGCACCTGGATAACTGTGGATGTCCCATTAAATACGGCACATTGCCCGAGGGTTTTCCTCGAGGATATCTGGTAATTCAGATCGTTTACCGAGCTGACCGTATAATTTCCCTGCAGGTCATAGGTGTTATTCTCAAAATTCCAATATGACACCACGCCCGGGGGACCAAAAGTTCCTGTCGTTGTAAACGCCCTCCAAAGGTATGTAAGCTGCAGCCCGTCCGTTGAACGCAAACCTGTAAAAGTAAGTGAGTAATAAATACCGCTGCCGAGATCATTTTTAGGGACCATGGTGATCGTGTTTCCTGATACAGTGACACTTAAGTCAATATAAGTAGAGTCAAAAAGACGGAGGAGCAGGATGCTGCTGGTCGTTGCGCTGGCAGGATCGATATTCGAACTAAGAACGCCAATTATAGTAGCCTTCGGAGGAACAGTGGTAGGGCTGACAATCCCAAGTCCGACGCCGCCGGCGGTAAGTGAGTTAAAATACAAAGTCGGGGTATCGCCTGATTTGGAACAGCCAAGCACTCCCAGCAACACGATAAAGCTAATTAAACTTGAAATTCTGAGCACGTTAGAGTAATTTATTATCATTGAAAACAACGGTAAAGGTAAGCAATTATTACAAAATCGTTAAATCTGCTGCCCGGCTGCATGGATTTTCCTATCTTTACCATATGTTTGATTCGAATCTGCATTGATTTCAAAAAATCAAACCAGATGATCATCAAAAAAACATTCAAAGTATGAGGATCAAAGCCGGAAAGTTTAAAAAACCAGGGAAAACGGTTAAAGAGATGACGATTGCAGCCGGCAATGCCATGAAAAACGGATTTTATACTGAGGCAATCTGGATACTTTCAGGGATTATGGAAGCCAGGCTGAAAAAACTCATTATAATCACTGAAGGCAGGAACCCGGGAGCTGCTTCAGGATTGGAACAGCATTTAAAAAGGATTAAACTGCTTCAGTCCAGGGAACAGTTTTCCACCCTGAAAGCACATTTTCCATCCACCCTGATATCTTCGCTGAGGGATTGGAAAAACAACCGCAACATCATGATGAAAGACATGCTTGAAATGCATGTTTCCTGGGAAAGAAAGGAAAGGCTGTCCAAACAGGGGATTGCCTTACTGAAATCGCTCAACAAGGTATATAAGCATTACAGGCTTGCAGTTCATGCCCCGGCCGACAGAGCATCCCTTCAAGCCATTGTGCCGGTTCAGGAAGAAACTTCAAAAACACCGGCCGAATTGATCCCTGCTGCACACGACACATCTAAAGCATAATTGTTAATGTTATGGTTTCCTCAAAGGTCAGGGAATTTTACTGGATATTTTTTAAAAAAAGGACCACCTCTTTTTTAGCCAACCTCTATCGTTCAAGCATCACCGGGGACGAGAGGGATATTCACAGGACCCGGATCGACATGAAAAAGATCAACTCCATCCTGGAGATGTTCGAGATGCTTAATCCTGATAAGTTCAACCCTGAAAATTTCGAAGTGTTCAAAGCCATGTTCAGGTTTTCGGGCAAGATCAGGGAGCTCCAGGTGAACCAGCTGGTCACTGCAAAATATGGACCTGAAACCCCGGGAATATCTTTTTTTCTCAAGTATCTCAGGTCGAGAGAAAATAAGCTTTCAAAACAGTTTATCTCTGTGGTTCAGCAATTCGATGAAAAAAAGCTAAAAAAGTTGGAACGGGCTATAAAGAAATTATGTGGGGGGCTCAAGGTCAAGACCCTTAAAGCCAGGTCGGAGAAGTTTATTGTTAAGAAAGGAAAAAAAATAAGCCTGCTGCGTAATTATCCATCCAATCCCGACAATATCCACGGGATAAGGAAACAGCTTAAAGCCATGGTTACTATCCTTACACTTGTTTCCATGGTCTTTATGGACGAACGTCAGGATATCCTCCTGGGCAAGCTTAACCAGACCGAAATGCTTATCGGCAATTGGCACGATAACCAGGTGCTGATTGTATATATTGACCAGTTCCTTCATAAAAGCAAAATGCCGGGCAGGGATCACCAACTTCATTTGCAGGTTCTAAGAAATAAAGTAATTAAAAGCAATCAGGAGTTGTTACAAGCGTTATTTCCTAAGATCGAGGAGATCCTGGTCGTTATTTTCCCCTCCTCCCCAACTGAATGAAAACCATTAAGGAAATATATAAAGTCGAAGGCATGTCATGCACAGCCTGCGCCTCCAGTGTCAACAGCATGCTTTCCTCTGTTGAAGGAGTTGTTAGCGCTAATGTGAATTTTGCAAACCAGACTGTACTTGTGGAGTTTGATCCTGAGAAGGCAAGCCCGAAGCAGCTTGAGGGGGCCGTGTCGAAAATCGGGTACAGTTTGATTACCGATAAGATTTTGATGGCGGATGAGGAAGCGGGGGAGGCCCGGCGTCTTCGGAAAGCAAGGATAAACCTGATTTCATCGTTCTCATTTGCAATCCCGGTTTTTATAATTTCCATGTTCCTCCCTGTCCTGCCATACAGGAACTGGATCATGCTTGCATTGTCGTGCCCGGTCATGTTCTGGTTCGGGAAGGAGTTCTTTGTCATCGCATGGAAGCGTGCCAGGCACCTGGCCACCAACATGGACACTCTCGTAGCTATGGGAAGCGGGACAGCATTTTTATTCAGCCTTTACAATACTTTTTTCCCCTCATCGGCAGGGCCTTCGGGAATGGCATCGCATATGTATTATGAGGCTGCGGTTGTGATCATTTCCTTTATCCTTCTCGGGCGTTTCCTTGAAGAACGGGCCAGGTCCAAAACCTCATCCTCCATCAGGAAACTCCTTAACCTGGGAGTTAAAACCGCCAGGGTGATCAGGAACGGGGAAGAAAAAGAAGTACTTATTTCGAAGGTTAGGATTGGTGATATAGTCGTGATACGGCCGGGTGAAAAGATCCCTGTTGACGGGCATGTCACGGAAGGCGAAAGCCTGGTTGACGAGAGCATGATCACAGGCGAAAGCGTGCCGGTCATGAAAAAAACCGGCGAGCAGTTGATCGGGGCCACTCTGAACCAGACAGGAAGCCTGCTGATGCTCGCCGAGAGAATTGGGGAGCAAACCGTTCTGGCACAAATCATCAGGCTGGTCCAGGAAGCCCAGGGGAGCAGGGCCCCTGTTCAAAAAACCGTCGACCGCATTGCCTCCGTATTTGTGCCGGTTGTCATTTGTATTGCCGTTCTTACATTCATCAGCTGGCTGGTTTTCCTTCCCGGGATGGGGTTCTCCCATGCCGTCACGGCTGCGGTGAGTGTGCTTATCATAGCCTGTCCCTGTGCCCTTGGCCTTGCAACACCTACTGCCATAATTGTAGGACTTGGGAAAGCGGCTGAACATGGTATCCTCATCAAGGATGCCCAAAGCCTTGAAGAATTCTGCCGCCTGGACCTGCTGGTCCTTGACAAAACAGGGACCATCACCACAGGTAAACCCAGCGTAAGCGAACTGAGGTGGGACGAAAGTAACCCTCTCCCGGAGGAGTCCAGGGATGAAGTGTCGGCAGCAGTTGCCTCAATAGAATGGAGGTCGGAGCATCCTTATGCCCTGGCCCTTTGTGAATACCTTGATATAACCCGGAATCCCGATACTACTGTTACAGGCTTCGAGAGTGTGACAGGAAAAGGCGTGTCAGGATTCTATGGAAACAACCAGTATCATATCGGAAGCCCGACCTATATTGCCGACAAAGGGTGCAATGTTTCGTCAGGCCTTGAAGAGTACCAGCAATTACTGAAGAAACAAGCTTTCTCGGTGGTTTTCATTTCGCAAAATTTCAGGGTTTTAGCGGTTGCTGCCATCAGCGACAGCATCAAACCCGGATCAGCCGGAGCGGTTCGGGAGTTAAAAGAAATGGGGCTTCAGGTCCACATGCTTTCAGGCGACAGTGTTGCCATCAGTTCACAGGTTGCTTCCAAAGCCGGGATTGATTATTTCAAGGCCGAAGCTTCACCTGCTGAAAAGTCAGAATATATCAGGGACAAGCGAAAATCGGGCCTCAGGGTCGGCATGGTTGGCGACGGAATAAATGATTCACCTGCTTTGGCTATTGCCGATGTGGGGATTGCCATGGGAACAGGGACCGATATTGCCATTGAGTCGGCCAGCATTATTCTTCTAAAAGGCGACCTGGCAAAACTGGCAATGGCCCTGAAGATAAGCAGGCAAACGGTTAAAACCATAAGGCAGAACCTGTTCTGGGCCTTCTTTTATAATGTAATAAGCATCCCTGTTGCAGCAGGATTATTGTTCCCCTTTACCGGTTTCCTCCTGAATCCTATGATTGCCGGTGCAGCTATGGCCTTCTCTTCGGTATCGGTTGTGAGTAACAGCCTTCTCCTGAAAACCAGAAAAATTGTTTAGACGTTTGCCGGTTTTTCTTAATTTTGAATTGTAAAGCTTGATTTTCAGGATGAAAATTAGACAGAGGTATTCATCGTTTCTTCTTCTTTTACTGATTACGCTTTTTCTGCCGTTTCGATTGCCTGCTCAACAGGCAAACAAATCTGATGCGGATGAAGGGGAAACGGATATCCGCCATATCGATAAAATGATCGACCTGCTCAAGCCTGATACTCTTTCACAGGAGGAAGCCTTCAGAATTGCATCCAAAACCTTGAAACTATCGGTTGAGGCTGCATATACAAGGGGGAAAGCTGAATCCTACCTTCAAATCGGCCGCTATTTTGCTCATAAAAGAAAACACCCTTCCGCCTTCCATTTTCTTCTTTGCGCTTCCAAGCTTTTTAGCTCCCTCAAAGATACTATAGGCATGCTGAGAGTTGACCATTCGATCTTTTCAGTTGAAATATACGTTAAAGATTATGACAATTCAATTGCCACATGCAAGCAGGGCCTTGAACTTGCCCGGAAAAAGAAAGATCTTGTCCTTACCGGTTACTTCCTTGAAAAGATGGCCGATGTTTTTCATGAGCAGAAGGATACATCAAAATCCCTGGACTATTACATGGAGTCGCTGAAATATTACACTGAAGCAAATGACAGGAAAAGCGTTCTTGGGGTGTATATGGCTATTGGCGGCATCTACCTTGATCAGAAAAGATATGCCGATGTGATCAGAATGTATGATACCCTGCTGGTATTTGCCGACTCGATTGATCGTTCAAGCGCAGGGACCATGTATACCAGGATGGCCCATGTTTATGAACAGGAGAATAATTTTTCAAAAGCCCTTATTTATAACAGGAAAGCCCTTGAAACCAGGAGCAGGGCAAAAATTGCAGATGTGGTAAACAGTTCAACCATCAATCTGGCCGGCAGTTATTTCAAAATGAACCGTCCGGATTCAGGATGGTATTATATGAATATCGGCCTCAGGGAGGCAAAATTGAATAACCGTTTCTATTACCTCAGAAACGGCTATACGTTATTGTATAATTATTACCTGAAGAAAGGCGACATGGAAAAAGCCCTTGAAAATTTCAGGCAAATGGTATCGGTGAATGACAGTATACAAAAAGAAAGGCTGAATACCGATATCAATGTGATAAGGTCGGGGCAAAACGTAATGGCGTTGAAGGAAAGCATCAGGTTGCTTGAAAACCAGAATATACTGCAAAAAGTTATGATCAGGAACCAGAAGATCTTTAAATTTCTTCTTATCCTGATCGTGCTTGCCGTATTGATAGCTGTAAGTATCATTGTGAGAATTAATATACGCCACCGGAGGTCAAAGAGAAACATTGAGAATCTGAACATCAAACTTCAATATGAGGCAGCAGAGAGAAAGCTGATTCAGAAAAAGACAGTCGAGAAGGAAGACCAGTACAGGTTCATTGCAGAGCATTCACTTGACCTTATTTCAAGGATTGACAAAAAGTATAATTTTACCTATGCATCTCCAGCCGCTGCTGATATTTTTGGATATACTTCCCAGGAATTGTTAACCATCAACCTGCTGGATATATTGGTTGCAGGGCATGCTGATTTCCTTAAGGAGCAACTTGAAGAGGTGGTGAATACACGGCGCCCCCATTCAATTGCTTTTCTTGCACGGAAAAAAGGGAATGAACCGATATGGGTTGAAAGCACCTTCAACCCTGTGTTTAACCCTAAAACAGGGGATTTCAGGGAATTTGTTTCGGTAACAAGAAATATTCAGGAACTCAAAAAGAGAGAAATGGGAATTGTTGAAGGAACCAAGCAGAAAGAGAATCTCCTGAGGGAGATCCATCACAGGGTTAAAAATAATTTCGCAATCCTGGTCAGCCTGATCAATATGCAAAAGGCACAATCCCAAAATGAAGATGTAAAACAATCCCTTACGAACCTGCAGCTAAGGATAAGGACCATGGCCCTGGTGCATGAAATGCTTTACCGTTCCGAAGATTTTGAAAAGATCTCATTCCCAGATTACGTAAGATCAGTTGCATCGGTAATTTCAGCAACCTACGGAAGGATGAATGTTCATCTTGACTTCCACCTTGAGCCGGTTATTATTAATATTGAAACTGCAATCCCCCTCGGGCTTATTCTCAATGAACTTTTAAGCAATGCATACAGGCATGCGTTTGCCGGGAATTCAGACGGCAACATATCGGTTACATTTAAGAAGCAGGAGACCCCGAACTTATATGCCCTGGTTGTTTCGGATTCAGGGACGGGTTTGCCGGAGGGCTTTTCCATGGAAGAAAACAAAACCATGGGACTTCAGATCGTCGACATTCTCGTCAAACAGATTGAAGCCCATCTGCAGATTAAACAGGTTAACGGCACATCATTCACAATCACTTTCCCCATAGAGGGCTGATGACAGCTCCGTTCCTCTTCGAAGAAAAGCACTCCCCGCTGAGGTTTCCCGCCAGTCGTTAACAATTATTTAACATGAAGTTAATATTGCCGTAACATGGCCGGTTCGTGCAAGATCTAATTTTGCCGGAAACAAAAAACTAACGTTTATGAAGAAATTTACACGAATTATCCTGATGAGCGGTCTTGTGTTGCCGCTGCTGTTTGTTTCAGTCACAATTAACGCACAATTACCGGTCCAGAATCAGCTGGATACAGTTAAACAAAAGGTTTCCACCATTAACGATAAGGTTGCCGGTGTTGAAGAACGACTGGCTACGGCAGAGGCAGATCTGGCAAAGCTGACCAAGATCAAACTCTCTGGTTATATCCAGGCCCAGTGGGTGAATTATGAAGCCTCAAGCGTTTATCCTAATAATTACTTTATGGTTCGCAGGGCAAGGATCAAGTTCACTTATGAACCGATTGACGGTATCGTTTTCGTATTGCAGCCTGACTTCCAGCCAGGCAACATCACTATCAAAGATGCTTATGCTCAGGCAAACGATCCCTGGTTAAAAATGTTCTCCTTATGGGTTGGTAAATTCAACCGTCCGAATTATGAAGTTGAATATTCTTCCAGTAACCGCGAAGTCGCAGAACGTTCAAGAGTAATCAGGGCGATTTATCCTGACGAACGTGCCATCGGTGCTAAACTTGAAATACATCCCCCGAAACTTCCGCTTAAATTTCAGCTTGCAATTTTTAACGGGAATGACGGTATTGCAACAGTAAATCCTGATGGAACCACCACAGTTCTCCAGAATACCGATTATGATAATTACAAGGACCTGATGGCCCGCCTTACTTATACCTTTAAACTTGGTAATTTTGGCGGACTTGCAGTTGGCGCCCACGGTTATTATGGTGCTATCAAAGCCAACAATGTTAATGTGCTGAATTCAGATTACACTTTTAACAAGACCCTTGACAATGTTGGAAAATCAGTTCCGAAGCAGTGGTGGGGTGTTGAAGCACAACTTTCGATGGATATCCTTGGAGGCCTTATTATCAAAGGCGAATATATCAGGGGTATTAATTCTGCTCCCGGTGCAACTTTTTCCGGTTCAGCAGTTGCAAATTCCACATTACTCAAAAGCGATACTCTCTGGCTGACTACAACTACTACTAAAACTTCTACCAGTACGCCAGCCATCAGTAAAAATTTCAGCGGCTGGTATGTTTACCTGATAAAAAATATCGGAAAACGCAACCAGATTTCTGTAAGATATGATTGGTATAACCCCAACACCAAACTCAGCGCCGACCAGATTGGAACTGCAAAGTTCGATGGTTCAAAAACTACAAATGATCCGAGTCCTGTAAAAACTTTTGCAGGTACTGATCCAGTAATTGCCACAGTGACAAAGACAAACAACGTCACTACGAGCAAGCTAACCAGCGGTGTGTCTGATATTGCTTATGGTACATGGTCACTCGCCTACTGCTATTATTTCACTGATAATATTAAGTTCATGATCAATTATGATATCGTCCTGAATAAGAAAGTTGGTGTTGTTGATCCGAAAACAAATTCAGGCAATGTGACTTCCAGTTATACGGTAAATGGTGTAGCCAGTACCTATGATTACAGTAACCTGATCCATCAGAACGTATTAACATTAAGATTACAGGTGAAGTTTTAAATAGTGAACAGTGAATAGTGAACAGTCACTGATAACCAGTCACCATTCACCATTCACCATTCACTAGTCACTAACAAAGTCACCAGTCACAAAAAAAGAAATAATAATTGAATAAAATAAATCGAAATATGAAAACAAAAAACAAATTAGCCCTGATAGCAAGCATTGTCCTGGTGGCAGTTATTGGCTTCGCATTCATGCCGGCCCCTAAAAAAATTACAGTCAAAGGTTCCGATACGATGGTTATCCTTGCACAGAAATGGGCAGAGATCTACATGAAATCACATGCTGATGTTGTAGTACAGGTCACAGGTGGTGGTTCAGGAACCGGAATTTCAGCTCTGATCAATGGCTCAACCGATATCTGCAACTCCAGCCGTCCCCTGAAATCCTCGGAAATGGACAAGCTAAAAGATCGTTTTGGTTCACTTGGCATTGAGATCCCATGTGCCAAAGACGGTATCACTATCTTCCTGAATGAAAACAATGCTGTTAACGAGCTTTCAATAAAACAGCTTGGAGACATTTTCAGCGGAAAGATCCGGAACTGGAAAGACGTTGGCGGATCGGATGCAGAGATCAGGTTATACGGTCGTGAAAACTCGTCAGGCACATACGTTTTCTTCCAGGAGAAAGTCGTAAAAGGTGATTATTCAGCGAGTTGCCAAACACTTCCCGGAACAGCTGCCGTTGTTAACGCTGTAAGCAAAGATAAAAACGGAATCGGTTATGGAGGGGCAGCTTATGCCCAGGGTATTAAGCATTGCAAGGTAAAGAAGGACGATAAGAGCCCTGCTTTTCTTGCAACTGCCGAAACCATTGCAAAAGGCGAATATCCCATCACCCGTTACCTCTATATGTACATGAGGAACAGGCCTACCGGCGATGTTAAAAAGTACGTAGACTGGATCCTCAGCGCCGAAGGACAGAAGGTCGTCACTGAAGTTGGTTATTTTCCCGTTAAGTAGTATATTTGTTAGTAAATGTGTGTGAAGTGAAGGCAGCATTTGTTCAATGTTGCCTTTCACTTTTAAATCAAGTCCAATGAATCCTGATCTGGCAAAAAACAAGTTTCTCTTTACCGCTGATTCTCTTAAAAAGAAATTCAGGCTCTCGGAATTTCTTTCTGAGAAGATAATCACTTCTGTTGCATTTCTTTCTATTGCCGTGATCATCCTGATCTTCGTTTTCGTATTCAGGGAGAGTCTGCCGGCGTTCAAACCCCGGGGTAAGCAAAATATTGAACAAACTTCATCATCTGGCAATAAACCCGAAAGTTATGGTAGTTCAGATAGTGCAGGGGCCCTGCAAAAGCCTGAATCATACAACGGGGCGGAACCTGCTGCAGCAGCAAATAAACCGGAAACATACTCCGGGGCTGAGCCTGTTTCCAAAGAAAATAAGCCTGAGTCTTACGGAAGTGTAAAGGATACTTCAGTTTCTGCGGAGGAGGTAAACCCTGATTCAGAATTTGTTGCTAAAGATAATAACAATGAAGGCACTCTTGGAAGCCTTTTCTCAAACGAATGGTATCCCGTTTCGGAAAATCCGAGGTATGGACTTTTTCCTTTACTTATAGGAACCTTTAAGGTCACCCTGATAGCCATGCTTTTTGCTGCACCTATTGCAATACTGGCTGCATTGTTTTCATCTTGCTTTGCTCCCCCATGGTTAAGGGAATGGATCAAGCCTGCAATAGAATTGCTTGCAGGATTTCCTTCGGTTGTTATTGGATTCTTTGCTCTGATGGTGATGGCGACAGTTTTACAAAATCTATTCGGTTACCAAACCCGCTTAAATTCTTTTGTAGGAGGTATTGCAATGGCCCTTGCGGCCATACCTATTATTTTTACTATAACAGAAGATGCACTGACAGCAATCCCCGTAACCTTTACAGAAGCCAGTCTTGCACTTGGGGCAACGAAATGGCAGACAGCGGTATTTGTGATACTACCGGCTGCAACACCCGGGATTTTTGCTGCAGTATTGCTTGGTGTTGGACGTGTATTCGGGGAAACCATGATCGCCCTGATGGCAACCGGAAATGCAGCTTTAAGCGGCTTGAACCCGTTTGAATCGGTTCGGACCCTGGCTGCGACAATCGGAGCGGAAATGGCAGAAGTGGTTTTCGGGGATATGCATTACGGGATTCTTTTCCTTATAGGTTCCCTGCTCTTTATTTTTAATTTTTCAATCAACGCGATTGCCGAGTTTTATGTAAAAGGCAAGCTGGTCAAAAAAATTCAGGGGAGGTAGTATGAAGCTGAAAAATAAAATCATCGGCGGCGCTATTACTACTGCATCAGCTCTTTCTGTAGTATTGATCATCGCAATCATAATAATCATCATTGTCGTTACGGTTATCGGGGGCAAAGAGAAGATCTCCTGGGAGTTCCTTACTGCCTTTCCCCGGGATGGTATGATGAATGGCGGAATATTCCCTGCTATTTATGGTACCGCGCTTCTGGTAATCATCATGTCGATAGCAGCCGTCCCTTTCGGAGCTATTACTGCAATCTACCTTTCAGAATATGCTCACGAAAAATCCTGGCTGGCGCAAACAATACGGTTCGCTGTCAGAACACTTGCAACCATTCCTTCAATTATTTTTGGTTTATTCGGACTTGGATTTTTTGTTCAATTTGTCGGAGTAGGTATGGATAACTGGTTCCTTGGAGGTCAGCTAAAATGGGCCCAGCCAAACCTTCTCTGGGCGAGTCTTACCATGGCCCTCCTCACGCTTCCTGTTGTTATTGTTTCGGTGGAAGAAGCTATAAGAACAGTCCCGAGGGAGTTACGTGAAGCGAGTCTTGCGCTCGGAGCTACTAAATGGCAAACCATAAAGAAAGTGGTCATCCCGGGATCCATATCTGGGATCATGACCGGAACTATCCTTGCTGTAAGCAGGGGGGCAGGTGAAGTTGCTCCCATACTGTTTACCGGTGCGGCCTATTCCCTCGCGACACTTCCAACATCTTTTTCAGACCAGTTCATGAACCTGGGGTATCATATTTATGTGATGTCAACACAATCCTCCAATGTGGATCAGACTCTCCCTATTCAGTTTGCAACTACCCTTGTCCTTTTAATGCTCACTTTTACGCTTAATTTAACTGCCGTACTTATCAGGTCCAGCCTGAGGCGGAGAGTGAAATGATTTAAATTATGAAAGAAGAAAAAATTGTAACCCGGGATCTAACCCTTTATTACGGCCAGAAAATGGCCCTGAACTCTATCAATATCCATATACCCGAAAAGGAAGTAACCGCTTTCATCGGCCCTTCAGGCTGCGGAAAGTCAACATTTCTTCGTTGCCTGAACCGTATGAATGACCTTATACCGAGCGTGAAGATCACAGGTGAAATCCGGATTGACAACCTTGATATCTACCAGAAAAAGATAGATGTGGTAAATCTCAGAAAAAAGATCGGGATGGTCTTCCAGAAATCGAATCCTTTTGCTAAATCTATTTTTGAAAATATTGCATACGGACCAAGGATCAATGGCATTAGTAATATGAAGGCCCTGACCGAAATTGTTGAAAGGTCTTTACAAAACGCAGCCATTTGGGACGAGGTGAAAGATCGTATGCATGATTCGGCACTCGGACTGTCGGGCGGGCAGCAGCAGAGACTCTGTATTGCACGCACCCTCGCTGTTGAACCGGAAATAATTCTCATGGATGAGCCAGCCAGTGCACTTGATCCGATATCCACAGGTAAAATAGAAGAGCTTATCTTTCAGCTTAAAAAGGATTACACTATCGTCATAGTCACACATAACATGCAGCAGGCTGCCCGCGTAAGCGATCATACGGCATTTTTCTATCTGGGTGAACTTATTGAACACGGTAAAACACGCAAGATCTTTACAACTCCCGATAAAAAGCAAACGGAAGAGTATATCACCGGCAGGTTCGGTTGATGGTTCACCCTGATATCATTTAACAACTAATAATAAAGAAATAGAATCATGGAACGTCATTTTGAACTCGAATTGGAGAAGCTGAACAAACGATTAATTAAAATGGGAAACCTGGTTGCTGAGCAGGTTCACAATGTTTTTGATGCACTTCTGAGGGGTGATTCAGAACTGGCCCATCAGATCATTGAGAAGGACAGCAAGGTTGATAAGCTTGATAACAAGATCGACAAACTTTGCCAGAGACTTTTCGCTTTAACCCAGCCTGTTGCGACAGACCTGAGGCTTATAATGGCAGCGCTCAGGATCAATAACGATCTTGAAAGGATGGGCGACCATGCAGTTTCCATTGCACAAAAAATTGAAGGTGTCAGTGATTTCCACGAGTTTATCGAGGAGCTTCATATTGATGAGATTGTGAAAATGACCGATATGATCGTGAATGATGTCATCACAATCCTTAATACAAAAAACGTAGCTTTCGTTAAAGATATTTTCGAACTTGCTATAACAATTGATGTGAAGGCACAGGCTGCAAGGGCAAAGATCATGGAGGAGATGTTGCATAAATCTGACGTGATCGTTGTTGCAACAAATCTTATTATTATCCTTACAAATGTAGAAAGGCTGGCAGGCTATTCAACCAATATTGCCGAATCCATCGTGTTTGTGGTGGATGGCAGGATCATGAAGCATAAGAAGAAATCGTTTGATATTTTGAACATAACACCTGCATCAGAAATGGTTCAGACTGCCGAACCGGCCTCAGAACATCAGGACGAAATTACTGAACAGGATCCCGAACCTACCTCTGAAGCCACACCCTCAGAAGGCTGAGCAGCTTCTCGGTCTGAACCGGCTTTGACATATAATCGTTTGCACCGGCTTCTATGCATTTTTCCCGGTCGCCTTTCATGGCTTTAGCCGTCAATGCGATAATAGGAAGGTTTGCAAACCGTTCTTCTTTCCTGATCTCGCGCATGGCAGTATAGCCGTCCATCTCGGGCATCATGATATCCATTATGACGAGGCTGATGCCCGGGTTCTGGTGAAGTTTATCGATCCCCTCCTTGCCGGTGCGGCCAACTAAAATGTCAACATTTTTCTCCTCGAGGATCTTTGAAAGCACATACACATTCCTCATATCGTCATCGACAACAAGGATTGTCTTCCCTTTGAAGATTGTATCGGGCAGGAAGCCTGAGCTTTCACTCTGGGGTTCCTCAACAACTGCAGGCTTTTCCTTTTTAACTTCCGGAGGCTTCTTATACACAATGGGAGATTCAAGTACGTCCTGCTCTTCGTCGGATTTGACGCCCTGGTATATCACCGGAATAAAAATGGTAAAGGTGCTGCCTTCTCCCACTTTGCTTCTCAGTTGTATTTCGCCACCCAGGAGGCGTGCAAGGCTCCTCGAGATGGTCAGGCCAAGGCCTGTGCCCCCGAATTTCCTGCTTACCGTACCGTCGGCCTGCTGGAAGGCTTCAAAAATTGCGTGCTTCTTATCGTCGGGGATACCAATGCCGGTATCGGTTACAATGATAGCAAGGGTATTTTCGGCTTTCAGGGAAAGATTGTTAAAACGAACCCCTGTTTCGGCTTTTGCAATTTTGATTGTCACACTGCCATGTTCCGTGAATTTGATTGCATTCGACATAAGGTTCTTGATGATCTGAAGCAGCCTTTGAAGATCCGTTTCAAAAGTCCCCGGAATCCCCTTTTCGAGCAATGTTTTCAATTCTATGTTCTTGGGCTGCGTGAGCGGCGTGAAAGTGCGGATTACATAATCCAGGATATCCTCGGGGCTCACTGCTTCAATCTCAAGTTCCATCTTGCCCGCTTCTACTTTCGACAGGTCAAGGATGTCGTTGATCAGCTCGAGGAGGTCGGTACCTGATGAATGGACGATCTTGGCAAATTCAACCTCATCGGGCGTCATCACACCGTTTTTATTTGACGAAAGTATTTCAGACAGAACCAGGATGCTGTTGAGCGGAGTGCGGAGTTCATGCGACATATTCGCGAGAAATTCCGATTTGTACCTGCTTGCGATCTCAAGGGCTTCGGCTTTTTGCCTGATCTCTTCCTGCGCAAGTTCAAGTTCTCCGTTCTTCTTGCGGATGTCGTCGCGTTGCAGTTCCAGTACTTTGGTGCGTTCTTCAAGTTCCTCATTGATGACCCTCAGCTCTTCCTGCTGATGCTGCAGGCTTTCCTCCGACATACGAAGGGCTTTTGTCTGCTCTTCAAGTTCCTGGTTGATCTGCCTGAGTTCTTCCTTCTGATGGGCCATTTCGTTTGCCTGTTCCTGGGTCTTCTTAAGCAACTGCTCCACCCGCTCCCTTGAACGTGCCGTATTTAATGCAACAGCAATATTCTCAAGAGAGGTATCGAGGAACTTTTGTTTTTGCTCGTCAAACGGTCGGAAAGAACCTAGTTCAATCACCCCTGAAAGCACGTTTTCAAACACTATCGGGGCCAGGATGAAATACTGGGGATGCACATTCTCATGGCCGATATTCACTGCTGGCAATGTTTCAGATGAAGAATAGAAAGTCATCTTTTTACGTTCCTTGCCAACCTGTCCTACCAGTCCCTCACCCATAGCCAGGGGTTTTGTCGATACAAGGTCCCCCGAATACGCATAGGCGGCCGAGAGGTGCAGCAGATGGTCGTCTTCATGGGTATATAACAAACCGATCTGGGCATCAAGGTAATGGGAAAGGAAAGAAATAAGCTCCTCGCATAATTCCTTTATCTTTTTTTCGCCGGATATCTTTATCCCAAGCTCATTCAGTCCTGTCTTAAGCCAGTCCTGGTAAGAAATCTCGATATGAGCCTCCCTCAGCTTGTTGGTCATTTCATATAAAGCGATCCCGAGAGTGTCGCTGTCGCTCCTGGGAACTATGTTTGAAGAATAATCCCCGCTGGCGATAGCCCTGGCCTGCTTCACGACATTCTTGAAACTCTCGACCATCTGGTTCATCGACTTGCCCAGGATATCCTCTTCACTGCGTACCCTTACCGATTTGCTGTAATCGCCAAGCGCTACAGCCTGGCTCACATCAGCCATCGATTTAAGCGAGATGACAAGACGTATAAACTCATCCTTCATCTCTCCAACTTCGTCTTTTGAAACTTTTACATCACGGATGATGAGCTGCCCGCTGCCAACTTGTTTAGCCCATTCCGAAAGGACCTTCAGGGGCTTGACGAACCTTCTTGTAACCAGTATTGAAAGGATGAAAACAACAAGAGTTGTAATGATAAGGGATATTTTTGCAAATGACGACAGCTCCTGTGCAACAGCATGGGCTTCTCCCTGGTCAATCTCTTCCACCAGGGCCCAGTTTACACCTAGTTGTTCAATAACATCGAGATTACGGTAAATCCCGATCACTATTTTACCCTGGCTGGTAGGGTAAATGGAAACCTCTTCACGTATCGGGTCACCGTCGGGTTTCAGGATCAGGTTATTGGCTTTATATTCCTGCCATATCCTGGTCCTTTCATTGATCTCGGGTGTATTAAGGATAGGGCTCTTGCCGCTGATATTGCTGTTTGAGCGCATGATCAGGTCGATGCCGACAATATAAACATGGCCTGATGCACCGAAGCCAACACCATATTGAATGATCTTGTCTATCTTTTCAGTGGAGATCTGGAGTGAAAGTACACCTATCTTGGTCCCGTTACCATCTGTTACAGGGCAACCCAGGAATCCATAGGCCTCATGGTTGCCGGGGGGATAGAACTCAAGGTCGGAAAACATGGGCTTCCCCTCGGTGATAACCTTTTTAGTCATCCTGGCGAACCGGGTCACTGAAAGTTCCGAATTGAAAAGATTTTTCCCGAAATCAGAACTTTTGTTCAGTTCAAATACGAGATTCCCCTTTAAATCGGTGAAATAGATGTTATGAATGCCGTCGGGGATCCAGCTTCT
>Ga0194052_1000366_pt1 | contig 29698 bp, 22 predicted proteins | sample SepL226m_MetaG_FD_160117 | JGI IMG/M metagenome (GOLD analysis project Ga0194052, IMG submission 160117) | Anoxic zone freshwater microbial communities from boreal shield lake in IISD Experimental Lakes Area, Ontario, Canada - Sep2016-L227-6m | ecosystem: Environmental > Aquatic > Freshwater >...
TCAAATCTGGCAGGTCGTCTGTTTTAAAATATTCGAATATCCTGATGCTGAATTAGAACTCCTTACTCTTTTTATATAAAGATTTCCACCATGCGGCATTCACCCATATCTTCGAATATCCCGATAGACGACATCAAGCCCCCTTTAACCAGCATTGGGGTTATCGGATGGATCAAATCGAATCTGTTTAACGGCGTATTTAATTCGCTGCTGACCATTCTTACGCTTTTTTTTCTGTGGAAAATTCTTCCGCCGCTGATACAGTGGATTTTTATAGACAGCCTGTGGACGGCCACTTCCGCAGAATGCCGATCCGTAAACGGCGCTTGCTGGTCTGTCGTTTCGGCAAATTATCGCTTTATTCTGTTCGGGTTTTTCCCTCATGAGATGCAGTGGCGGCCCCTATTAGCCATGATTCTGCTGATTAGCCTGCTGCTGATCAGCCGCAATCGCAAGTTCTGGAAACCGTTTCTTCTGTATGCCTGGATTGCAGGTCTTTCCAGTATGGCCATTCTGATGAAGGGAGGAGTGCTGGGGCTTGTTCCGGTTGAGAGTACGCAGTGGGGCGGGTTGCCTCTGACCTTTCTTTTGGCTGTTTTCGGACTGACCGCCGCCTATCCACTTGGAGTGTTGCTGGCCCTGGGCAGAAGATCCAAAATGCCTGCAATAAAAACCCTCAGTATTATTTATATCGAAATGATCCGGGGCGTTCCACTGGTCAGTCTGCTCTTTATGTCCGCTGTTATTTTTCCGCTGTTTTTACCTGAAGGTATCACCATCAACAAGATTTTGCGGGCTCAGGTCGCCATTATCATATTTACAGCGGCCTACATCGCCGAAGTGGTTCGCGGCGGCCTTCAGGGAATCGCCAGAGGTCAGTATGAGGCTGCGGAATCCCTGGGGCTAAACTACGTCCAGACCATGCGATTGATCATTCTTCCCCAGGCTCTTAAAATCGTTATTCCTCCGTCCGTCAGCATCCTGATTTCTGCGTTCAAAGATACATCACTTGTGGTGATCATCGGTTTGTATGATATTCTAAAAACGACTCAGACGACATTGGCCAATCCGAGCTGGATGGGATTTTCCACGGAAGCTTTTTTTTTCCTGGCCTGCATTTATTTTGTATGCTGCTATACCATGTCCAATTACAGCAGAAAGCTGGAAAAAGAGCTGGGGACATCACTGTAAAAGCTTTCGTTAACTCGCATGCGGCGGACGCTGATAGCCGACAGAACCAGGATTTACTTTTGTTAAACACGGAGCAATCATGAATACAACTCCTGCAACCTCTACGGATCGCCCTGAATCCAGAGACATTATAGAAATCATTGATATGCACAAATGGTATGGCGACTTTCATGTTCTGCGCGGAATCAATCTGACCATACGAAAGGGAGAGCGGATCGTAATCTGCGGTCCGTCAGGTTCAGGCAAATCTACGCTGATTCGCTGCATAAATCGACTGGAAGAGCATCAGCGGGGAAAAATTGTTGTTGATGGCACTGAACTGACCAGCAATATTAAAAATATCGAAAAGATACGGACTGAAGTGGGTATGGTATTTCAACATTTTAATTTGTTTCCTCACCTGACCATTCTGGAAAACCTGACATTGGGGCCTATATGGGTGCGAAAAGAATCCAGAATTGAAGCAGAAAAGACGGCTATGTATTATCTGGAAAAAGTCCATATCGCAGAACAGGCCAGAAAATTTCCTGGACAGCTTTCCGGAGGTCAGCAGCAGCGCGTGGCCATTGCCAGAAGTCTTTGCATGAAACCCAATGTCATGCTGTTTGATGAACCTACATCCGCGCTGGACCCAGAAATGGTCAAGGAAGTTCTGGATGTTATGATCAGCCTGGCTCAGGAAGGAATGACCATGATAGTGGTGTCCCATGAAATGGGTTTTGCCAAAAGCGTAGCGCATCGGGTACTATTCATGGATTTTGGTCAGATTGTGGAATCCAACACTCCGGATGCTTTTTTTGAAAATCCTCAAAATGACCGGACCAAACTGTTTCTCAGCCAAATCTTACACTGACCCCTATACGCTCCCCTACATGCTGACCCCTATATGAGGATTTTCAATGGCATCAAACTGGTTCAAGAAAAAGAAGAATACTGAAGATTCTATTTCGTCGGAGAAGGATAAAACCGCTCAGCCGCCAACTGCCGCACTGCCCCCTCGCAGTCTATTTCAGAAACTCAAGGATGGTCTTTCGAAAACCCGGCAGGTTCTTACCACGGACATTGACAAACTTTTTGTCGGAAAGCGTCAGATAGATGATGAACTGCTGGAAGAATTGGAGGAGATTCTGATTACCGCAGATATCGGGGTCAAAACTACAACAGATTTGCTTCAGCGCATATCAGTAAAGTTTTCATCTGAGAAACTGGATTCAGACGGATTCAAAAAAGCACTCAAGCAGGAAATCCTGGAATTATTGAATGTCCAGATTGCTGTTCCGGATACGGTTTCCAGGCCCCTTGTCATCATGGTCGTTGGGGTCAACGGCGTTGGAAAAACCACTACCATAGGAAAACTGGCGGCGCAGTTCGCTAATGACGGGAAAAAAGTATTGATTGCTGCTGCGGATACTTTCAGGGCCGCGGCTGTTGAACAATTGACTATATGGGCGCAGCGGTCCGGCGCTGAAATCGTCAGGCATAAATCCAATGCTGATCCTGCGGCTGTTGCCTTTGATGGCGTTGAGGCTGCGATAGCGCGAGATATGGATGTGGTTATCGTTGACACAGCAGGAAGGCTGCATACACGCGTCAACCTGATGGAGGAACTGAAAAAAATCAGAAGATCTGTTTCCAAAAAGATCCCGAATGCACCACATGAAACACTTCTGATCCTGGATGCAACAACCGGTCAGAATGCAATTTCACAAGCACGCTTGTTTCATGAATCCATTGGGGTGACTGGCCTGGCGCTGACCAAGCTGGACGGAACCGCAAAAGGCGGAATCGTGGTCAGTATCTGTCATGATCTGAAACTTCCATTGAAATATATCGGAATCGGAGAAAACATTGAGGACCTTCAGTTGTTTGATCCCGAAGAATTTGTGAATGCCTTATTTTAAAGCGATGCCCCTGAATTAGAGAATTTTTATTGAAATAACGATCTTTTTGAACGTTATGAAGTCATTAACTGTTGATAAACAATGATTTTCTGTTGACATCACTTGCAGTGTTTTGTAAACATTACAAATAATCTGGTTCAGGAACTACAAACAATCTAAAATGGGGGATCAGGAAGCTATGACAAAATCAGATTTGGTTGACATGATGGCTCAGGACGCAGGAATTACCAAGGTAGCCGCTGGCGCAGCGCTTAATTCCTTCATTGATGGGATCGGCAAGGCGCTTAAAGACAAAAAAGATGGTAAGGTAACGCTGGTAGGTTTTGGAACATTTTTGAAAACCGTACGCAAAGCCCGAAAAGGCCGCAATCCTCGAACCGGTGAGGCCATCAAAATCAAAAAGAGCAATGTGGTTAAGTTCCGTCCCGGGAAAAAGCTCAAGGAAGGAATATAAAACCGTAGTATTCTTTGTTGAGATCATTCACCGCAGGAATGCTCAGGTGCATTCCCTGTAAGCTCAAGCCTGCGGTGAAACCATTTTTTTAAATAACTCAAGCCTGCTTAAATGGCCTGCTCGAAAAGAAGTTTAGATTGTTGTTTCTGCAACAAGCTGCATCAGGGCGGCTTCGTCAATGATCTCGACACCGATCTTTCGGGCCGCTTCCAACTTGGAACCGGCAGCTTCTCCGGCAATTAGATAACTGGTGTTTCGGCTGACAGCGTTGCCGACTTTTCCTCCGGATGCCTCAATCAAAGTCTTGGCCTGACTCCGGGTCAGATTTGGAAGGGTTCCCGTAAGAACAAAGGACCTGCCTTCAAGTGTTTTTCCGGCAATTGGGGTCGGAGACAGAATTTCAACACCGCTCTTCAGAATTCCATCAAGGATTTCCCTGTTACCAGGATCACTGAAGAAACCATGTGCGCTCTCCGCAATGGTCTTGCCAATGCCTTCAACTGCTGCCAAGGACTCTGGAGTCTGCTGCATCACGGCGTCTATGCTTCCCCACTTTCTGGCAAGAATATCGGCGATATTCTCTCCTACATGTCGGATTCCCAGGCTGTACAAAAAACGGCTCAACTGTATTTTTTTACTCCGGTCAATGGCGGATATCAGGTTTTCAGCGGACTTTTGTCCCATACGGTTTAATTTTAGAAGTTTTTCAATGGTCAGTTGAAAAATATCCGCATAAGAGGTTAACAAACCCACATCCACAAGTTGTCCAGCCAGCTTCTCACCCAGACCATCAATATCAAAAGCGCGTTTGGAAGCAAAATGAATGATGTTTTCTTTGAGTTGCGCAGGGCATCGGGGATTGAAACACCGAAGTGCGGATTCAAGTCTGTCGGACTTTTCCAGAGATGATCTTATGGCTTGCGAACCGCAGGCGGGACAGGTTGCCGGCATCTGGAAGGGAATTTCATTTCCAGATCGTTTTTCGGTGACGACCTTTACGACCTTGGGAATCACATCTCCTGCTCTTTCCACAAAAACCGTATCGCCGATGCGAATATCTTTTCGCTGAATCTCTTCTTCATTGTGAAGCGTGGCCCGACTGACCAAGACTCCGCCGATTCTGACTGGTTCCAGATTGGCAACCGGGGTCAGAACACCAGTCCGGCCCACCTGAATTTCAATAGCCTGAATTCGCGTTGTTCCCTGAACGGCCTGAAACTTCCAGGCAATGGCCCACCGTGGGCTTCTGGCTTTTTCACCAAGCATTCCCTGATATCGAAGGCTATCGACTTTGATCACCAGGCCGTCAATATCATAGGGAAGGCCAGAGCGGCTTTCTTCCAGTTCACGGTAGCATTCCAGAACCTTCTCCAGCGTCAGGCAGGGGCGAATCAGGGGGTTGACCCTAAATCCCATGGACTTCAACTGCTTAAGGACATCCCAGTGGGAATCGCTGTTCATGTCCGGGGCCAGTCCCGTACCATAAATGAAAATATCCAGAGGCCTGGTGGCTGTGATTGAAGAATCCAGTTGTCGAAGTGATCCGGCAGCCGCATTTCTGGGATTGGCGAAAACCGGAAGGTTTTTATCCTCGCGACTTTGATTCATTTTCTCAAAACCCTTGCGGTCCATGATGATCTCTCCCCGGACCTCCAGCCGACTTTCAACTGCATCAGCCTGGAGCTGAATTTGAAGCGGAACCGAGCGGATGGTTCTAACATTGGCGGTAATCACTTCTCCGGTTATTCCGTCCCCACGGGTGGATGCCATGACCAGTTTACCGTCCTCATAGACCAACTCGACTGCAACGCCATCCAGTTTTGGCTCTGCGGTATAAAGAACCTCATCCTGAATTTGAAGTGCTTTTTTAACCCGGTTGTCAAAATCAATAATATCCTGCAGGGCAAATGCATTATCCAGGCTTAGCATTGGAAGGGCGCGCGAAGCGGTTTCAAACATGGCAAGCGGCGGTGCTCCAACGCGAGCCGTGGGCGAATCAGGACTTTGCAGGTCGGGATGTGCATTTTCAAGCGCAATCAGTCCCTGCATCAGGAGATCATATTCAGCATCCGATATTTCAGGATTGTCATGCGCATGATACAGGGTATTGTGACGGTGAAGGGCTTGACGCAGGGTTTCAATTTGATTCTTGAGCGTTGAACTTGCTGGAGTATTCATGGTCTTCGTTCCAAAATATGGTTGAATTTAGCTCGTTATGCAGTCTTCGTTGGGGTACATTGGCATTTCACTGGACTGGCTCGCAAAACTGGGCGTCTGCTCCGTCAAAAGAACTCATGGTTTCTTGCAAATCGTTCATAAAAAGAGCGTCATTAGCAGCTTGCTCCATTTGTATCAGTTTGTCCGCCATACCAGAAACTGGCAAACGTTGATTGAGTGTATCCTCTACCAATGCAAATTCCTCCAACGGTAAAATAACCCCAACAGGGTTGCCCACCGCATCCGCAATAAATTGGCATCCAAGAGCAGCCGTAGTCATCTTTTATCCTCTCTGATTTTCACTATAGGCTTTTGCAGCATAAAAAATTTCATCTACGGTTTTATCATTCCAAATATCCCTTTGCCATTCTGTATAATCGAAATCTTCTCTCAAGATAAGACTTATGAATTTCTCAGCTTCAACGATGTCAAGTTTTTCACGGAGGGCTTTCATACCTTCAGACCTTATTATTGTGTCTGTTCTCATTTTTCATCCCGTAACATACTAAAACAACTTTGGTTTTTCCAAATACAGTAAAAGATATCGGGTAAAAAGCATGGTGATCTCGGAAAACCCAAAGTTTCATTGGTATATCAAGATCGCTCTCATAATTCAAATTATTTTCGGTCCCCTTGATTTTCTTGAAAAAGAATTTTGTTCTGGGAATCCTGCTTTCGACATCATGAGATATGCGGACAATCGTGGCGCTTGTCTCTCGGAGGGATAAAATGTACTCGTGACAGAAATCATTAAGCGGAGAGATTGTTTAAAAGAAAAAGTGATATTCAGTTGTCATTTCGAGGTCTTGACACTTTTCATCATAATATGGTTTTGAAATCAATGGTCAATGCCCTTGATGCCTTCGGCCGATTTGATGAGACTTTTGATTTCGGCGCCGCTGAAATTGGCGCTCTTGATAAAACGCAGAAGATTCATGATCTCGGGCTGATTGTGGAGGAAATTCACAATCTCTGGATCTGTTGAGGATGACAAACGGAACAGCACATCCGGGTCCGCTGCCAGCACCTTGGCCAACACCTTGATGACCTCCGGTCGTGGCGGGCTTTCCTTGTTTCGCTCGATGCGGCTGAGATAAGCAGGAGATATCCCAACCTTGATTGCAGTCTCTCGTAGGCCAAGGTCTTGAGCGACTCTCAGGTCGCGAATGATTTCGCCGAAATTCTTCATAGGGGTTCCATATAGTCTAATGTTTAGTGTTTTGCAACACAAAATTTCTATGGTAATATTTACCATTTATTATCATATTTTAGAATAATTTGGTTGTTTTTTACTGGCAAGTACATTATTCATATTATGGCATCTGTGTACTTGACGGACAACAGCCCCGCAGGAGAGGCGACATGCAAAATGAAGAAGTCTTAAAACTTAAAGATGTGGCCGCCTTGCTCAAAGTCGGAGAGAAGACGGTTTACACCATGGCCAAATCCGGCGAGCTGCCTGCTTTTAAGGTAAGGGGTCAATGGCGGTTCTCCCGAAAAGATATCGATTCCTGGATCGAACAACAGAAACATTCAACCCAGAGTTTCAGCCGGATCCAGCATAATTGAATTTTACCCCCTGTCTACGGAGTTTATTATGATCAAAAAGAATAAAAAGCCGGCCGAAAATACGATTCCGGCGGGGTACACTCTCGATTACGTTTCCGGCAAACAGATCAAGGAAACGAAAAAAGAGTTGGTCCGCCAGCGGGTTGTTCGCGCCCTGATTCATGAATACGGATTCTCGCCGGAAGACATGGAGCTGGATTTTTCTATCGGCAAGCGTAAGAAAGTGGATGTCGCCATCTTCCACCATGGCAAGGACCACACGGTTGAAAACCTTGGCCGTGCCGTGCTTTGCCGTCAGGAGCCAAACGTTGGGAAGAATGCCATCCGCATTCGTGATTTTGAGCAGGCCGCAAAAGACCTCGACGAGATAGAAAGCATCATGTGCGAGGTCGAGGCCGTGCAGTATGGGTTGTGGACCAATGGTCTGGAGTTCTTTTTTATCGAGAAAGAGCAGAAGCGCTTCGAAACCAAGTGCAACCCCATTGGCGATTGGCCCATGGCAGAAGAGTCTGTCGGCACCAAAGATGTCATTTCCGATGCACACACCCGTGTCGCCGACAACGAGATGCTGAAGATCACCTTCCGCCGCTGCCACAACTACATCCACGGCAATGAAGGGATGCCCAAGGATGCCGCCTTCTGGCAGTTTCTTTATCTGATCTTCTGCAAGATGCACGATGAAAATCTGCGGGGCAAACAGCGGCAGGCATGGCAACGCCGTTTCTGGGCTGGTCCCAAGGAACAGTTTGAGGAAAAAGGCCGCAAGGAAATCCGCAAACGAATCGAAGAACTCTTCACTGAGGTCAAAAAGCAGTACAATAACATCTTCCGGGGTAACGAGGAAATTACCCTCTCCGACCGTGCGCTGGCTTTTATCGTTTCCGAGCTTGCCAAATACGATTTCACGCGAACCGATGTTGATGCAAAGGGAGTCGCTTATCAGGAACTGGTGGGCGTGAACCTCCGAGGCGACCGTGGCCAGTATTTCACCCCGCGCGGCGTGGTGAAGCTGGTCGTTGAAATGCTCAATCCCAAAGAATACGAAATGCTGTTGGATCCAGCGTGTGGAACCGGTGGGTTTATGGTTGCCACTCTTGGCTATATGCTGAAAAAATTCCGGCGTGCGCAAAATACCCAGCCCGGGAACGAGGACAGCACCGAGTTTCTGAATGTTCATGAGCGATTGAAAGAGTATGCAGCAGCGAAGGTTTTTGGCGCCGACTTCGATCCGTTCCTAATTCGTGCCGCCCAGATGAACATGGTTCTCGCTGGCGATGGACGGGGGCACATTTATAACATCAACTCCCTTGAGTTCCCACTCGGCCATTTGGCTGATCTGCAAATCGCGAAGATAGAAATGCCACTGGGCTCCGTCGATATCATTGCCACCAACCCTCCATTTGGCTCAGATATCCCGATTACGGACAGGCATATTCTAGAGCAGTACGAGTTGGCGCATGCCTGGGAACCGGACGGGGAAGGCGGATTCCGGAATACGGGTACCCCAAAGGGCAGCGTTTCACCAGAGATTCTCTTTATCGAGCGATGCATCAAGTGGCTTAAGCCTGGCACCGGCCGCATGGGCATCGTTCTTCCGGATGGGGTGTTGGGCAACCCTGCCGCCGAATATATCCGCTGGTGGATCATGCGCGAAACGCAGGTGCTCGCATCTGTCGACCTGCCGGTTGAAGCCTTCATCGCCGAGGCGAACGTCAACATCCTCACCAGCCTATTGTTCCTTCGCCGTAAAAGCGAAGAGGAAAAACGATCGGAAGCCCTTGGCGGCATTGAAGAGTACCCTGTTTTTATGGCCGTGGCCGATAAGGTCGGTTTCGACCGCCGTGGCAACAAGCTCTACAAACGTACGCCGGACGGCGAAGAGATTATCGAGCCCAAGCAGCATATTGAACGCATCCGCATCGGTGGGCGATTCGTCGAACGGACCCTTACCCGCAGCGAGAAAATAGAAGACAACGATCTTCCGGTCATTGCCGAGAAATACCGCGAATTTCTCAAGGAGCAAGAAGGATGAGCGGACCCGTACACTACCATAACGGACAATTCCCTCCGAGTGATCTGGATTGGGGCAGACTTGTTCCGCTGATCGGCCCTGCCAATGCGGCTGTTGCCCGCTATGACGGGATGCTTGCGGCCATTCCGAATGCCCATGTGCTGCTAAGCCCCATGACGACACAGGAGGCGGTGCTTTCATCACGCATCGAGGGGACCCAGGCGACAATGGGCGAGGTTCTGGAATATGAAGCTCGCGGGGACACGAACGAGCCGACAACCGCCAAGGAGACGGATATCTGGGAGATTCTCAATTATCGCAAAGCCATGCGAGCGGCGACAGAAAGAATGAAGACGCTGCCTTTATGCCAGAGAATTGTCCTGGAATGCCATGAAATCTTGCTGAACAGCGTCCGTGGTCACGGCAAATCTCCAGGCCAGTATCGGAAAATTCCCAATTGGATCGGGCCTCCGGGTTGCGCCATTGAAAATGCTCGTTTTGTGCCGATTGATGCGCAATATCTCCCCGAAGCGATGTCCCGCTGGGAAAAATTCATCCATACGGAAGCTCCGGATCGACTGATCCAGTTGTCCCTGCTCCATGCGGAGTTCGAAGCCCTCCATCCATTTCTGGACGGCAATGGTCGTCTGGGGAGGATGCTGATCCCTTTGTTTCTCTATCAAGCCGGTATCATTCAACAGCCGATGTTCTACATCAGCGCTTACCTGGAAAGCCATCGTGATGAATATTATGAGCGTTTACTCTGTGTTTCCCGCGATAACGATTGGAATGGCTGGTGTGCCTTTTTTCTCAAAGTGGTCCAGATCCAGGCCGAGGGGAACCTCTCGAAGGCTCAGGCGATTCTGAATCTATACAACCGCATGAAAATTCGCTTTGCCGATCTGACCCATTCCCAGTACGCCATTCATGCGCTGGATTGGGTTTTTGAACGACCAATCTTTAAAAGTTCAGATTTTGCTCGTTCCAGCAGTATCCCCACACCAACAGCCAAAAGAATCCTGACACTTCTTAAAGAAGATGGAATTCTTAAGGAAATCCAGTCCGGAAGCGGACGCCGTGCCGCCACTTTTGCTTATCCTGAACTTTTAAATATCGCGGAAGGATATGATGCCTTTTGAGGATCATCAATTAGCTGCTAATCATCTTGTGGCTCATAAAACGTAAAATATGAGCCACAAGTTTCGTTTTGGCTATTTCATGATCCACAAATAAATGATCGAGTGAATATAGACTGTGAAGCACTTCGCAAAATAGACACGACCAGTAGTTAAAAGATTGAAGACAACGATTTGCAGGTCACCGCAAAAAACCATCGTTAATTTCTTAAGGAACAGGAATCATGAATCCATCGGCGCAGGCGAAACAACTGAGCTTGTTTGAAGCAGGGGTTGTTTCTTTAATTGAAAAATTGCTGATGAACCCTCAACAACCCTCTGCGGCAGAACTCATAGAAATTTGTACCCAAAAATCAGGAGCATGGGTAAAGGAAGAAATTAAAGGGGCAGCCCTTCAATTGCTTGACAGCAAAAACCTGTCCGAATTTCAAAAGCTGTATCTGCGTCACATGATTGAAGACGGCAGCCTTGATAGAGCTATCGCCGGTGAAAATGACTATCGTGATCGGAGATAAATTGAGACAGGGATTGACCGCCTGCTTTCAAAAAGTATGGCGTATCGGAGATCTGATGCTTTCCAAGAAATGATAACCTTCATTGGTAAATTCCGTGACTACGCTCCCTATAACAATATGCTTGTCCGCATCCAAAACCCAAGTTGTGGGTATTATGCAACCGCTTCGGATTGGGAAAGACGATTTGAAAGGAAAATCAAGGAAGATGCACGCCCCATGCTTATTCTGGCTCCGATGCATCCGGTTATGTTGGTTTATGATATAGACCAAACTGAAGGTAAGGATTTGCCGGCAAAACTCAATAACTTCGGAAGGTTCTATGGTGAATGGGATGTTGGTTGGATTGAGAAATTAACCGAAAATGCCAATCGTAACATTGAATGGAAAATGCGGATTGTCATTCATGACAAACTTGATGATAAGAGTCGTTTTGGGATCCTCTGCCATGAACTCGCTCATATTTTTTTAGGGCACCTTGGAGGCGACAAAGATTTGTGGTGGCCAAGCCGGATGAGCCTTGATCATCATTCAATGGAAATCGAAGCAGAGGCAACAGCCTTTATCGTGACACAACAGCTCGGATTGGAAGGGAGCAGCGATGCTTATGTCTCCAGTCACCTCAGAGGCGGAGAAAGCCTTCCTGCAGGTGTATCATTGGACAATATCACCAAAGTTTCCGGAAAAATAGGACAAATGTCCAAAGGGCTGATTACGGAGCCAAAGCCCAAAAGAGAAAAAGGGACCAATAGAAATGAGCGATCAAGATGATATCATTGAAGCCTCGGAGGGTGCTGCCGAAGAGAACGGCCCGGATAAATTCTTCATTGATATCCTGACCGGCAACAAGGAAAGCGCCTCTCCCAAAAAGCTGCTCGTGCAGAAGGTTCTGCGCCAGCTCATCGAGAGTTACGGCTTTGACCGTGATGATATTGAGATGGACTACAAGCATCGTATCAAGGGCGGAAAACCTGCAAAAATTGATATTGCCATTTTCCGACCCGATGCCGAGCACACCAACGACAACCTGCAGCGCATCATCGTCTGCAAAGAACAGAAGAAACGCGACAAACTGCGAACAATCACCGAGGCGGAAACCGATCTTCGTATTCTCAAAGATTTGTTGGAGTTGATCCCCGGCGCAACGCTGGGCATGTGGACCAACGGTCAGGAAGAGTTCTTGTTCCAGGTCGAGCGTACCCGTTTCGTGGTACGGGCCAAACCCCTGGGTGTCTGGCCTGCCCCTGGTGAGGCCACGTCTGATATAGAGCGAACCGGCGGTGTTATTCAGGTTGCCGCCGACGCTGAAGGCCTGGAAAATGCCTTGTTGCGTGCCCACCGCTACATCAACCGGAATCTTGGATTGGATCATAAAGATACGTTCAAGCAGCTTGCGATACTGATGCTGGCCAAGATCTACGACGAAACCCGGCCCACCGGGGAGCGCAAGTTCTGGATCAGGGGCGATGAGCCTTTTACTGAGGCGGGCCAGCAGGCGATTGCCCAGCGCATCAACGAAACCATTGTCGCCGCCAAAACCTGGCAGCCGAACCTGCTGACTCGCGGGTGGGATCTGACGCTGGAGCCTCATGAGACCGCCCGCGTGGTCATGGAGCTGGCCCGTTACGCCCTGAGCGAAACGCAGCCCCGTTACCGGACAGGAGCCTTTCGGGCAATTGCCCGCAGCGTGATGGATGGCCGTGAGGGCCGTTACCCTACGCCGCTCAACGTTGCCGAACTGGCGGTGGAGATGCTGGACCCGCAGCCGGGCGAACGCATCATGGACTGTTCCTGCGGCACCGGCACTTTCCTGGCCATGACTGCTGTACACATCTTCAAACAGAAGCTGACGGCCCTCGGCACAACACCGGATGAGGCCACCAACGAACAGATCCGCCAGGCGCAAAACGAAACCGCCATCTGGGCGTCAATCAACGCCCTGGGATGCGACATCGATCCGTTCCTGGCCGTCGCCAGCCGCATGAATCTGCTGTTTACCACCGGCAATCCTGGTCGTGTTTTCCGTATCGATGCCCGTACCTTTCCGGACGGCGATCTGGATGGCATCGAAGCCACACGCCCGGCCATGCCGCTAGGCAGCATGGATGTGGTTCTGCTCAACCCATGGTTCTCAACTCAAGACACAGTGAGCGACACCTCCATCCTGGAACGCTATGACCTGGGCAACAACTGGGAGCGTGATGAGGAAGGCGGTTATTGCAATACCGGCAACCTGAACACAAGCGGCGTACCGACCGAGGTGCTGTATATCGAACGTGCCCTGCAGTGGGTGAAGCTCGGTACCGACCGAGTGGGTATCTTACTACCGGATGGTTTGCTTGGAAACCCTGCACAGGAATACGTGCGCTGGTGGATTCTACGCCACTGCGAAGTGCTTGCCTCGGTTGATCTACCGGTAGAGCCCTTTAAGGTCACCGTTAAGGAATATGGCCTGACGCCTACTCTACTGAGCCTCCTGGTTCTTTGTCGCCGCAGTCAGGAAGAGCTGATCAACGCTGAACACCATGAATACAAGGTGTTTATGGCCGTGGTGGACCGGGCAGGTGTGGATGCCCGAGGCAATTTTCTGTTCCAGCGAGCCCCGGACGGCGAAGAGCTCATTTTCGAAGACGAGGTTATTGAAAAAGTGCGCCAAGGTGGTGATGTCGAAATCCGGCGAACTACACGTCGCAACCGCCGTATTCATGATGAATTGCCGATAGTTGCAGATAAGTTTCGCAAGTTCCTTCAGAATGGTGAGGTGTCCGCATGATAGTAAAAACAATACCCAGCACCTGGCTGATTGAAGAGCAACACCGTCTTGATTGCGGGCCGTTCGTCAAAGGCAGCATGGAAGCTATAAAAATCCTTGAACACTTAGATTGTAAGAAAGATGCATTAGTCGAAGTAACCAAAGATGGTATCGATGGCATGTATCACGTTGGCCAAGATAAAATTATGTGGGCGACTGATAAAGAGCACGGCATTCCTTTTCTCCGAAGTGCAGATATTCTGCGTGCAGACATCTCTTACCATTTACTCATATCCAGCAAACAAGTAGCGAACAACCCTCTTTTCACCTGTCCTGAAGGCACAACCCTGATTACAAGATCTGGGACAATTGGGCGAATGATGTATGCAAGGAAAGGCTTTGATGAAGTTGCCATATCTCAGGATGTATTAAAAGTTATTCCTGACAATAGCAAAATTTCTTCTGGTTACCTGTACGCATTTTTGACCACTAAGTTTGGTCTACCAATAGTCACTGGTGGCACATTCGGCTCAATAATTACACATATTGAGGCTGAAAATATTGCTGATATTCCCGTGCCTCGCTTGGGAGTAATAGAAAAAGAGGCAGATCGACTGATTAAAGAGTCTGCAACTTTGCTTAGTAGCTACCAGGAAAAACTGCAAGAATCGACTATGCTCTATTTTACCGGTGTTGGCCTAAGTGACATTACCCCAACTATTTGGCACTCATGGGGATCCGATCTTGGCTTTTTCACAAAGGTGGATGTGAGATCGCTTAGAGCTCTGAATTTCAACCCTCGTTTCAATAGGTTGTGTGAACGTATTAAGAAAGGCCCCTGGATGCCTTTGTCTGAAATTTGCATCAAAGGAACGCTGAGAAGCGGCCCAAGGTTCAAACGGATCGATGCTGATCCGGAATTCTCTTACCAACTAATAGGGCAAAAGCAAATTTTCTGGCTGCGACCAGAGGGGCGATGGATAGCAAAAAGCTCCGTTGGCAATGAAGTACTTGTTCCTGATGGAACTATTCTTGTTGCAGCTCAAGGCACCCTTGGAGAGAGTGAACTGTTTTGTCGCTCTGAATACATTACGGGGAAAAACCTTGAAAGAGCATATTCTCAGCATTTCTTAAGAGTAATATCCGATGAAAATATAATTAAACACGGCGCTCTATTTGCTTTCATGCGTTCTGAAACGGCGTTTCGAATGCTTCGTTCAGCTTCAACCGGGAGCAAGCTACAGGACTTCCATTATAATGTGCTGCCTTCGATACCAATTCCGTATCCTGAGGCGGATGTTCGTACTCGTTGCCATGAATTGATTGTTGAAGCTTATATAGCGAGAGAAAAAGCCATTGAGCTTGAAGACGAAGCCCGCACCATCGTCGAACGCACCATTGAGGAGGGAGGCCGCTAATGGCGAAGGTCATCCCCATCGGGCAACCCGCAAACGAATCTGAACGCCAGGCTCTCGGTTTCCTTCGGAACCATCTGCCCGATGGCTGGCTGATCTTCCACAATTTCGAGATGCGTCAGGGTGAGGAGGTGTTCGAGATCGACATCGCCATCCTTTCGCCTCACGCGGTCTATCTGGTGGATGTCAAAGGGACGCGGGGCAACATCGATGTGTACGGCTCCAAGTGGTATCCCGAGGGGCGGCAGCCCTTCTTCTCGCCTCTGGCCAAGCTGCGCAGCCACGCCAAAACGATGGCCTCCATCATCAGGGAAAGCAACACCGGCCTGATTGAACTGCGCAAGGCCCATGTTCATGCCACGGTGCTGCTCACCGCCGATGATGCCACCGTGTTCGACCAGACGGGCATCGACAGCCCGGACGTAACCGACTTCAAGCACTGTCTGAAATATTTCCACGACCCAAGCTACATCCCGAACAACCGGCTGGACAACATCACCCGCTTCCACTCCCAGATTGCCAAGGCGATTACCGGAAATGCCAAGCCCAAGAGCGCCGCCCTGGTTTTCCGCGACTGGCAGGTGGAAGAGAAGCTGGGCGGCACCGACCGCTACACCGAATATCGCGCCAAGCATAATCTTTTGGGAAAGAGCGGCGGCATGGCGCGTCTGCGGGTGTATCAGGCAGATCCCTACCAGGATGAAACTGCCCGCAAGGAAGAGTTCAAGAAGATCAGCAACGCATATCGCGCCGTGGCCCACATGCCGACCCATGCCAACGTGCTGGCGGTGAAGGATCTTTTCATCACCGACGATGAAGATAAGGTGGTGCTGGTTACCGAGGATCTGCCCAGCCAGGCGCTGCGTCTGCACATCAACAAGGCCTCTTTGGCGCTGACCTTCGACCAGAAACTCCAGGTGATGCGCGATGTGCTGTCGGCCCTGGACCATGCGCACCGTCATGAGGTGATCCATCGCAATCTGACTCCGGATGCCATTCTGGTGACCAAGGGGGGTCAAGCCCGGGTGACCGGTTTCGATTTTGCGCGGGTGGGCAAGAACCGCACCTCCACTATTGCCGATCAGGTGGTGGATGATCTGGAACAAGCCTATCAGGCTCCGGAGTGCTTCAAAGACCCGACCCAGGCCAGCATCGCTTCCGACCTCTATGCTTCCGGTCTCATTTTTTACGAGATGCTGACCGGGGAATTGCCCTTTGAAAACATCGACCAGATGATGGAAGCCGACGGCAAGTTTCCGATGAAGCCCTCGGAACACAAGCAGGATCTGCCCAAGGGCATCGACACATGGCTGCAGAAGTTCTGCGAGTTTGACCCCGAGGACCGTCATGTCAGCGCGGCAGTTGCCCGCAAGATACTGGATGATCTGATTCTGCCCGAGGCGAAAAACGACGATCTTTCTGATAGTCCTGGCCCGGCCGTGGCGCTTCCACAGTTTCCCGACAACCTGACCAACCTGCCACAGGATTTCATTCTGGCGGATCGATTCCGGATTCAGAAGAAACTGGGCAGTGGCGGCTTTGGCGTTGCATACAAGGTGTTCGATTCCCTGGGAGACGTCGTTCGGGTCATCAAGCTGGTGACCAAAGATCGCCGCAGCGTTTACGAGCGCCTGCGCCGCGAATACAAGACCCTGACCAATCTGCCCGACCATCCGCATGTGGTGAAAGTGATCTGGGCGGATCGCATGGCCGATGCCAAGCAGACACCTTACATCGTGTTCGAGTATGTGGAAGGACTGGATGTCTCGGACCTGATCGATACCGAGGCGCTGTCGCTGGAAGATTCGGTGTGCATCGTGCGCGAAGCCGCCGAGGGACTTGGCCACCTGCACAAACATGGGGTTTACCATCAGGACGTCAAGCCGTCCAACCTGCTGTGGACGGACAAGGGCGTTCGCATCATCGACTTTAATGTCGCCGTCACCGAGAACGACGAGGCTCATGGCGGCGGCGGAACGCGACGGTATCTACCGCCGGATTACGACTACTCGTCCGAGCCTGATGCCTCGGATCGCATGGACCGTGATTTCTATGCTCTGGGCATTTCGTTTTATGAGTGTCTGACCGGGAAGTACCCCTTCGACGAGCCTACACCGCCGATCAAGACCCAGCCCAAGGACCCCAAGCAGTTCAAAGGCTGCGCCGATCTAAGCAATTCTCTGGTCAATGTGCTGGTGAAGATGATCGCCCCGGAGCGCAAGGCTCGCTTCGCCTCGGCAGCGGAGTTCCTGACGGCATTGGCCGAGGTTAAACGCTATCGCTCGGTGCTGACCACCGGTGAAATCGGCACTAGTCCAAAGGTGGTCTCGAAGTTGGGTTTCGAACCGACCATGCCCAATACCAACCCCTTTGTTACCCATCTGCTGACCCTCTACAGCCAGAGCCAGGTGTCCAATGCCGGCACCCGTGGCTTGGACGAGGTTGGCAAGGCCACCTATGTGCCGACCTTCCTGGATGAGAAACTCAAGCCCGCGCTGCTCAAGGGTGAATTCCGATTGGTGATCATCAGCGGTAACGCGGGTGATGGAAAAACCGCGTTCATTCAGCAATTCGAGGCCTTTGCCGAAACCAAGGGCGCACAGATGCAGCACGGTGCCAACGGCGCCTTTTTCCAGCTCAAGGGGCACACCTACCAGAGCAATTACGACGGCAGCCAGGATGAAGGTGACGAGCGCAATGATACCGTGCTGCAGAAGTTCTTCTCCCCCTTCGGGGGTAAGGACGCATCCGGCTGGCCAGAGAATCAGACGCGCCTGATCGCCATCAACGAGGGCCGTCTGGTCGATTTCTTCCTGGAACACGAGGATGGGTTTCCGCTGCTCGCCAATCAGATCCAGCAAGGTTTGGCCGGGGCTGCTCCCGAAGGCGGCATCGCCATCATCAACCTCAACCTTCGCTCGGTGGTCGCCAAACCCAAAGAAGATCAACCCTCGATTCTGGAGCAATTAATCGTCCGCATGTCCCGGCAGGAATACTGGCAGGCCTGCGAACAGTGCGACCTCAAGGGCAAGTGTTACGCCTACCACAATGCCCGGACTTTCCAGGATACAGTTGCCGGACCCAAGGTGATTGAACGTCTGAAGATGCTCTACACCATTACCCATCTGCGCGGCCGCTTACATATCACGATGCGTGATGTGCGTTCGGCGTTGGCTTTCATGCTGGTGGGCGCCCGCGACTGCGACGGCATCCATCGGCTTTACCAGAATGGCGGTGAGGAGAATCAGAACCGTATCCTCGACGGTTTTTACTTCAATTCCTGGCTCGGCGGCGGCAAAGGCTCGAATGACCGCCTGATTTCACTGCTGCGCGAGATCGATGTCGCTGAAGTCAGTAACCCTGATCTGGACCGTGAATTGGGATTCCTGAATCCCAAGACCAAGACGATGAGCCGATTCTCGTTCGCCGAGCGCGCAGGGTATGACGATGAACTGGTCGAGACGTTGTTCCACAATCTGCCTCGCGATTACGCGTCGAAGAACCGTCTCCGGCTGATCGCCAAACACCGGAGTTACCTTTCTCATATGCGTCGCCGTCATTTCTTCGAACGTCGCGACATGAACTGGAAGAAGATGCTGCCTTATAAAAGCATCGATCCTTTCCTGAATGCTATTGAGCAGCCTGGCGCAAAAAGCGCTGATGAGGTTACTTCCATTCTCCAGGCTATTAACCGGGGGGAAGGACTGATCAATCCGGCACGATTGGGAGATCAGGTTGCTCTTAGAATTCGTCAGGTTGAAAAAGGCACCATCAACAGCTATCGACTTTTTGCTGGTGAAAGATTCACGTTGACCACTGACCGGAATGGAACTTCCACCCCATTTTTGGAATGCCTACCCCAAATGCTGATCCTCAACTATGACTCAGGAGACGGCCATCGGGCGGCCCTGCGAATTACACTTGATTTGTATGAGATGCTGGTGCGCCTGGTTAATGGCTATCGTCCCTGCATTGAGGAGTTGAACGGATATTATCTCAGTTTAGCGGTATTCAAGAATAGACTGGCCGCAGTTCCCTACAAAGAGGTTTTGTTGACAAAAACCGGCCATCTCTTTTATGAAATCAACCTCGGAAGTGACCGTTCGCTCAGCATGAGGGTATCGGCAAAAGGGGAGCCTTATCATGTCAGTTAAAGGACGGGACAAGGAATTTCGCACACCGAAGGTCACGTATGTGGACTTCAAACATATTGAAATGGACCGCGTTCTCACGATGCTGTTTCCCCGATTGAAATATGATGGTTACGGCAGCAGACGTCCTCCACGGGGAGGGGATTTATCGGTCGATGAATTTCTCCATGACTTTCTTGAGCATCCCGAATGGTTTTCCGGTTTTGACAAACACCCGGACATCGTCCGGAGCTGGATTGAGACGGACTTGATGGATATGGTGAACCGAGGAAAGATCAATCAGGCGATCGCAGCCCCCCGACCATTACATGGCAACACCTATAAATTCCGCAATGCAAAGCACACCCGTGACTACGGTGCTGCAGAACATATTTACTGGATGCTCTTTTACGCCCGTAAGGGTAAAGGCCAGGCCGCACGCGATGCTTTGAAACGGTTCTTCTTCCCCGGAATCGATCTGGTCACGGACCGTTACGATCCCAGTGCCTCTGTTGATGTAGAAACGCAGGCAATCCTACGCCTGGATCACCAGATCACTCAGGACATGAAAGATTCCAAGGAGCCCTCGCGCTACCAGCCACTATGCATCGGGCAAGCCGATATCATGGCCGATGACATTCTGCGGCTCCTGTCCTATGAGCCTTACATCCCTCGCACGGTGCTGGTAGATTACCTCAAGACCCTGATGGCTTTCCACCTGGCGATCTATCACCTCAAACTGTTGCAGATGCTTCCCAAGATAGTGAAGCAACGCTCCGGTAATGACCTTTGCAGCCTCAAGGAGTGCCCGACCAATCCCGGTCTCGACAATGCACCGGAAAGCTGCCCCTACCGCGTTGCGTTGACGGTGGACATGGGCAATAGCAGCAATCCTCACATGGCTGAGCTGGCCCGCAAGTCCACCGACCGGCTGTATCGCCAAATCCCAGCCTTTGTGCAAGCCAACTTCATCGTCAAAAAACTTGACGAAACGGCGGAATACCTGAGCAAAAAAACCGGTAAGCTCGCCTCTCCCGCCAATGGGGTGTTCGGCGTCGGCGATCTGGTTTCCCTGCTGAAACCGGAATACGATGCCGAGCGGCAAGCCTACTTCAAGTTTCGTCTGGCCAGCCTGATCGAGGAATCCACATCGGTCAACGAGAACATTGATCCAGAAATCCGAAAAGTCACGGCGATGGGCCTGGGAGAGTTTGAGTCCTTCATCGAGATTTTGATGGCCTATCGTGGCAAGTATCATCGTCAATACATCACCGAGTGTCTTGACTCTCTGTTGCTTAAGAATAAGGAAACCGGTCTGCTGGCACAGTCACGGACCAAGGGGAGCCCACGACGGTTTGTGCTGGGTAGCAAACTCCTTGAGGTACTCCTCCAGGTGGCCGTGCTGACTCAAGACGGCGGTCGCTTTGTTACCCGGGAAATTCGCATCGAGGAGTTGTTGGCTTTTCTGAGAAACCGTTACGGCATCCATATCGACCAGCTTCCAAAGAGCGCTCAGGTCAATAGCAGCATTTTGGACCGGCGAGCCTTGCGCCTGAACCTTGAAGCCTTCAAACGTCGTCTGCGTGAAATCGGCTTCTACGAGGATCTGTCGGATGCCTATGTGACCCAAAAGGTATCCCCTCGCTATGCAATTGAGAGAAGAGATGGAGCAGATAAGAACGGGAGGCACGAATGAGTAACGCGTTCACCCAAATAGCCCAGGACAAATTGAATGCGGCGGTTGCCGGCTTGTTGTGCCCCCTTATCGATGCGATCATGGGGGACCGTGGCCCAGGTCACTGCATGCGAGTCACAGATATCGATAATGATGTCATGGAAACCGTTTGCAAGGATCTACGCCGGATTCGGACTGATGGCAATATTTTTATCCTTGGCAGTCATGAGCAAGAAGGAATGCCTTTTCGGGTAACCTCCACCAAGCTGGTGGAGCTACGTAATCCCGATGCAAATGGCCAATTGCGCCAGCCCCTGCTGGTCTTTATCCCTACCGCGCTGCGTACCAGCGCTGAGGATTCCTTCGGTGTCGCCACGTTTGAAGAGATAACCTTTACCACTATCTACGAAGATATTATCGATTCACTGATAGATAGGCTGCCGGCAACATTGGTCGGCCATGTACGTGATCTTTTCGAAATTCTCTCAGAGGCGGAATGGCTTTTTGCCGATGATATTTCCCGGGTTAGATATCTGCTCACGGCAATGGAAAACGGCATTGATGGGGAAACGCTTGGAGCAAGCCTGTATGAACTGATGTTGATTCCGGACTTCAAGCTTTTTGCCGATCCCGGGATGGTCATGGGCAAAATTCGGCGAAACCTGGACTCCGTCCGGAATCTGATGACTTCCCATAAATCCGCACGAGGGCGCATCGCGGATTTGGGCCTTAGCGACAAGGCATTGGAATCTCGTCTGTTCACCTACTTTGAGAAATATGACATCCAGGAACCGGAAGCCTGGACACCCCCCATCGCTACGGACAAGAGTTGGTGGTGCATCTCTTTCGACAAGTGGACTTTCCAGGAAGAGCTTTCCCTGGACAACATCCTGCTGACGGTATTGGAAACCGACTTACCAGTCGTGCAGGAGAATGAAATCAACGACCAGCTAACCGGCCTTATCGGACAGCAGGTGCTGGTTCCTAACGAACGGCATAAAATGAACGTGGTCTTTGAGGTGAATCCTCACCCGGGTAAAGTCAGCGGCCTGGATCACTTTACGGTCCAGATCGTTTCACAGAACGATGGCCCGGTTGGAAAATCCAAGAAGGTTAAAGCCTGGAAGCCGAATCGTCTTCAGTGTACGAGCAACCTTGCCAAACTCAACAAGATCGAATTTGAGGAGGGTTGGCACTTCATCCGGGTTCTTCCATGGACCGCCGATGGAGACCCGATTCCGCTGGTAGTTGATTCTATCTCGGAGTCCGCCAAGCGTTCTTATGAGAGTGAGCCGTTCTATGTTCTCCCCGGTGGAAACATTGAGGAAGAGCCGCCTCAACGGGCGATCCCTATCGAACAGAGTCTTGAACATGCCCGATTCCGCCTGCAACTCACCGCACTGGGGGATGAGCGCAATCCCGATGATATAGCCATAAGCGGAGTTTCGTGGACTGAAGGCGGGCGCACCAAAAAGGCTTCACGCCAGGAAACCATGCTAGCCAAATTTGGTCGTGAGGGTGCGGTGCATATCCCGTTGTCACGCATGCTTAAAACCATTGAGCAGCGGATTCTGGCGGAGCCGAAACATCCATCCGGTTGGCGGATGCAGATCAATCTGGACATTGCTGAGCCGCCTTCAGAGGTTGGTCTGATGATTCCTTCTTCGACCGCCATGGCATCGTTTCTATCCGCTCGCGAAGAACTGTTTGCTGCGGTGCGCAAGGGCGCCGCCGAGCTGATCATGCAGGGGCTCTCGTTCAGAGATGCCGAGAGAGAATGCTTGGCGTATGCGGAATCCTATCTTGACCTGTTGCGAAACCTCACTCGACTGTCGGAAACAACCTCTGGCGCCGAGCAACAACAGCATCTCCATGCGCTACGTAATGTGCTCGCCGTGGATTCCATTCATGTCATCTTGACGGATTTCCGGGGCAAGCATCGTGAGGCAATCCTGGTATCTCCGACACACCCGCTTCGGGCCTTGTGGCTGACCAGTTGGGTGACCTTGGGCAGGGATTGGATTGAAAAGATTAAAGCAGGTGGGAAAGACCACCTCCAGCATGTTCGATCTGCTCTTTTGGATGGCCTCGCGCCATCAGCGTTTCCGGTCGGGGTTCCCGTTGAAGATGGGCGCATTTTCACTCCTGTCGACAACCTGAACGCTTTTTGGGCTTTGTACGCGCCAACCACTGAGGCAAACTCACGCGGCCTGATGGCGGAAATCTGCTCCGCTCTTGGCCTGGCAGAGCCGTCGGCAGCAGGAACGGACATCTCCGGCAAAGTGATTGCTGACAAAATTGAAAGGTATCTTTCACAGCATCCTTACGTTCGCGAGTTGTCACTGAACGTCTTTAATCCCGGAGCCGGGTCAGTCATTGCAGATACATTGTTGTCACTACAACAAAGGCGCGAACACGCTGACCTGCGGTACGACATTCGACTGTTTACATCAGACCCCGATGCACCAGTGCTGGGCGAGTCCCTTGAATCGATGGTTCGCCCGGGAGCAACCGTTAACGAAGCGGCCGATGCCTTTGCAACCTCTACCGGCAGTCATCTGTTCTCAAAACTGAATCTGGCCAAACATGCGATTTCCGAATTCCATGCGAACGCAAAAGATTTTCCTGCCCACATCAGTGTCTTGCTGGATGCATTTCCCGCCGAGGAGCTCTCCATTGCCGAAAAGCCTATGGGGATCACTCCGCTGCACGGACTGATACAGGATTTCGACACAGAGTTTATTGACGATGATTCCGGAACCTTCTGGAATAAGCGACCTGTTGTCGGCCGCTCGCTCAATGCGGATAGCCAGGCGCCTTGCTTTGACCTGCTATCAAATCTGAGCCGCCACCTTTGTTTCGCTACCTCAGCGGTTGCAGCGTCCGGGTCCAGTTTCAAAGCGGTTCCCGTCATAACTTTGGGACTGGATGTTGCTCAGCGAGAGTTGATCTATGAAGTCCATCAGATCAGCGATTGGGTGTTCACCATTGATCGCAATATGGGCATTGAGTTTTTCGATCATGGGGGAAGGAAAAACAGGCCGGATTACCTCATTGATTATGTCCCGGGAGCCAGCTCACATTCGACGCACAACCTGATCATTTCCTCGCGCTCCAACGATGAACTATATGCCATGCTTAAGCCGGTTCTGCTCGAACATGGCCTGTCGGCCGATGGCGAGCAATCGGTTCAGATTTTGGCGAACCTGCGCTCCCTGTCAGGGCAACTTGCTTTGAAACTGATTTCAGCATCGACACAGCAAGCGGAAGCATTGGGTCTGGCTTTGGCCCGGCTCTACCTTGAATATCAGGGCGCACTGATCAACCAGATCATTGTGCCTATGGATGCTCATACTGACCTATATCGTACGAGTGGTGAGGCTGATGACATCAACGATGCCATCAGCCTGCAGCGTACAGATCTGGCGTTGTTCGACCTCGACCTGACTTCAAGAACTATCACCTGCAACCTGATTGAGGTGAAATGCTACTCTCAGGTGGGGGATTTTGCTGCTTTCAACCAGCTCAAGGAGCGGATTTCCTCTCAAATCAACCAGAGCGAGCGCATACTGCAACGCCACTTCGATCCGGCGCTTAAAAAGCCGGACCGACCGGATAGGCTACTCAAGAGCCGAGAGCTGGCGCAGATCCTTCGATTTTATCTTGAGCGCTCCCTGCGTTACGGCATTTTTGACGTGACCGCCGCACAGGAAGCACGAGGTCTGCTGGAATCGATTGAGCAGGGTTACTCACTTCAGTTCCGACGCTGCGCACTGATCTTTGATTTCGAAAAGAACGGCACCGAGTCGCCCGACAACGAGGTCGGCATCGAATTTCATCGTATCGGCAAATATCTTATCCATGCCTTGCTGGAAAACTGCCGCAAACCCGTGTCGGTTGAGATTGAGGAGAAATCTACTACGATTCTCCTCAGCGAACAGTTTATCCCGAACGTGCCAAAACTCGAGACGGCAGCCTTTATTGCGCCAAAACGTGAAAGGTCAATATCTTGGACAGTGGACGAACTTTGGGAGGAATCGGAATCAGAACCCGCTACCAAGGAGCCGGAGATATTAGTTGCTTCTGAAGAAGACGGCAAGAATGATACACAAGCTGTTGCGGTCGAGCCTAAAACTTCTCTTGAATCAAAAGAGAACGAACCTCGAGAACCGGAGCCGGATCAGCAGAAGCCGCCCCTCGCGGCTGTCGGCTTCGACATTATGCTTGGTGTAAACGGAGACTCACCTCAGTACGGCTTACTTGGGGAGGCAGCCGGCAGAAAAATTGCCTTAGATCTGAATCACACCCATACAATCAGTCTCTTTGGTGTCCAGGGCGGGGGCAAGAGCTATACACTTGGCACAGTGATTGAGATGGCTTCCATGCCAATCGAGTACATTAACGTGCTGCCAAGCCCGCTCGCCACGGTCATTTTTCATTATAGCCCAACGCAAGATTATGCTCCTGAGTTCACATCGATGATCAATTCGAACTCAGTGGATGAAGAAACACGCATACTCCGTGAGCGTTACAAAGCGAGTCCCGAAGCCTTGAAAGATGTCTTGATTCTCACACCCGCCAACAAGGTTAGTGAACGCAGAACCGAATACCCCGACATCGAAGTGCGGCCCATTGCTTTCTCTGCCTCTGAGTTGAAGGCTGCCCACTGGAAATTCCTCATGGGCGCAATTGGCAACCAGAGCATGTATATGCGCCAGATCAATCTCATCATGCGCGGCCTTCGTGACAACTTGTCCTTGGACACGCTCCGTACCGGCATTGAGAAATCCGGACTTTCTGACCATTTGAAGGAGCTGGCGCAGACACGCCTGCTGTTTGCCAGTGAATATATCGATGACAATCAGCGCCTTCAGTATCTGATTCGCCCTGGCCGCTTGATCATCGTGGACCTTCGCGACGAATACATCGAGAAAGATGAAGCACTTGGGCTGTTCGTGGTGATGTTGCAGATTTTCTCCGAAGCAACCTATCAAGGGGGTACCTTCAACAAACTTGTTGTATTCGACGAGGCCCATAAGTACACTGAGAACGATGACCTTGTTTCTGGTTTGGTCGAAGTCGTTCGCGAGATGCGACACAAAGGGACCAGCATCATGGTCGCATCACAAGATCCGCCATCGGTCCCCGTGTCGCTGATTGAGCTTTCCTCACACATTATAATGCACAAGTTCAATTCCCCGGCTTGGCTCAAACATATCCAGAAGGCCAACGCGGCCCTCGGAGAGCTGACTTCAGACAAGATGAGCCACCTTGGCACAGGAGAAGCATACGTGTGGTCGAGCAAGGCATCCGACGATTCATTCATCCGGGGCGCGGTGAAGATCAAGTGTCGACCTCGTGCCACACAGCACGGCGGCAGTACCAAGACTGCCGTGGGACGGCAGTATGGATAACAACTTTTTCCGAGTATTGAGAATTGATTGAAATTGAAACCAGCAAATTAATCAGGAGGATGATGTCGAGTAGGCATAATATGGTTCCAATCATTTAGGTTTACTTTGTATTCCCAGTTTCTCCGCCCTTTCGGTATGCGGAGTGTCACAGTTTCAAACCATGTGAGGAACTTCAACACCCCTCACGGAACCGGACTTGTAGATTTCCCACATCCGGCTCTTCAGATTAACTCACAAAACACTTGATAAGCGCGTGTTCTGATATGAGAGAAAATTTCACCCATGTTTACCCGTATCAGTGTGCGGCATGTGTGATCTCACCCCTCTGCGTTAAACTGCCGACCCCTTCGAGTGGGCTTTGCGACCTCAACAGGCATTACCCTGCCTACACCTCTACTATGAGTCGGTCCGACTACCGGAACGCCATACCGCCGCGTCACTTCTTCGGCTCCTTGGCAGCTTCCTAACGGAGCGCTCCGGTTCTCCCAAGTTCCAATACAGACCGTTCGTTCGCCCGCCACGGACTTAGACCCCGGCACGCCGAATATGCGCTCACCTTTAGCGCGCGCACCAGTATTGGCTTCCAAGACATGAAACCCTTGGCCCAATGCAACAAGGATAATTTCGGGGCTCAATACCTTCACTTGCGTTGTGGCTGACTCAACTCCTTTACCGTGGCTTCGCATGATTCGTTGCCTCCTCATACGCACGGTTCAGTTCCGGGCTGGTGGTTAGCCATTACCCGTGCCAGATTGTCCGGCTTGCCTGTATTAGCTTTGCTTGGCGCACCCATGAATTCTCCTACTTGGCTCGTGTATTTCCAGCATTGGCTGTGTGAACTTTGCATTCTTTCCCTGCTGCCAAGTTCTTATAATAGAAAGTGCTTCGGATGATTCGCCTCTCTCGACAAAAATCGTAAAGTCATTAATGGGTTTATGTACTGCACTCCTCAAGGAAGCAAGCAATGATGTGTTTTCACATAGTGTATCGAAGAGAGTTGACTGTTGAAACACAGATTGTTTCTTCACCTTACACTCTTGGACATAATCCCCCATTGGTAAAAGCCCTTGCTGAAAGCGTTTAAGCATGGCCGAGAGTGCCTCTAAACTGTTATCTATCCCAATCCAATTCCTTTGCATCTCATTGCCAACAGCCAATGTCGTTCCAGAACCAGCATAGCAATCCAACACCAAATCACCTGGGTTCGATGACGCCTCGATAATTCGGCAAAGTAAATCTGGATTCTTTTCAGTCGGATACCCAGTAATTTTGATGTTTTGATTATGAGCATCCTTGAAGTCCAACCAAATGTCCTGGACCCCAACTCCGGAATGTCCATCCAGATAGACCTTCCTTCGAGGATTGCCATTCTTGGACCAAAAAATTTCTCCGCGCGCATCCATTTCATCAAGGGTGGTCGGTATGTACTGCCAGTGCTTTCCTGGAGGCGGTAGCATACCGCGCCATGTTCCTCCAGTTGCTCCATTTCGCGTTCCTGGCGCATGCACTGGAACTTTCATATAGCGCCGTCCAGTTTCAGACTCCGTATAGTGGTATTCTTTCAAACTCTCCTCTGAGAGAGGTTCAACCGGACGATTCCAAATATATTGATCCGTCTTGGAATAGAAAAGAATGTAATCCGCAATATTACCGTAGGTTTTTCGAGTATAGTTTTTAGGGTTACATTTTTTACGAACGATGAGATTTCGGTAGCAGGAAGAACCAAAAACCTCATCCATTACAATTTTCATTTCGAAGACCATATTTTCGTCGAGATGAAGATAAATTGATCCTTGATCTGACAGCAATTCTCTTAGGAGAATAAGTCGCTCCCTCAAATCCTCGACATATCTTGCTCCGGATATATGATCATCGTAAGCCTTTTCCAAGGATCTGGAGAGAAATGTCCCCTTTGTAGCAAAAGGCGGATCAATGTACACCAGGGCCACCTTACCAGCGACATCCATATCTGAAAGCAGCGATCTCAGGCATTTAAGGTTATCACCAAAATAAAGACGCTTACCCATAGACCCACGATGGATATTCTCGAAAATTCCACATTCGCCCTTAAGAATGGCGGACGCAGGTTTTTTGCCTTCGTATGCGATATTGATTGGCTGCGACCGACCATTACCATTTTTGTTTGGTATTCCTGTCGCCATTTCTCATCTTTCCTTGGATATAAGCCATTTAACACTAATTCGTTCGGAAAACATCCTGAGTGTCACAACTTTGACTAAACCAGGCCAGCTTTCTTCTAAATATCCATAGTCTCGCCACATTGAGCCAAGAAGTAGTCCTGGCCCATCGTTCAAAAAAATAATTTTTAAAGGCAATCCTTTTTTCTTTGCGTAGTTGAGTACCTCTCCGGCGCAGTCGCGGTACTGTCCTGTTCGATCATCTTCTTGCGCTCCCCCGCGATCCGAATCATATCTTGCCAGCCCAATTGCTACAGGATTTCCTTTATGAAAAAGAACAAAATCAACCGGACGGTCAGGTTTTGGATAGTCCTTAAACAGTTCGCCAAGTATCACATCTCTGCCTGCACGTTCAGGCCCGACTATAGCAAGCTCCTTGAAATGTTCCCTTATGATCGTGAATAGTCTCTCTGTCAGATCGTAACCTTTTTGTCCTCTGTCCTTGTACTCACAAAGCACTGCACACAGAGTCTCATCGGGCATTGGGCGATCCTGGAATTTGGCTTGAACCTCTGTAATCCTACGAAATCCCTTGCCAAAACGATCGCAAATATTGGCCGCTGCGCTCTTTTTTTTCAGCATCTCAACCGGAGTTTCCGGACTCACATACTTTCTAAATACACGGCACAATTGGATTCGCATCCATTGAGGTGCTGTCTCCGCTATTGCCATGAACAAATCGGTCGATGAGTGTGCGCTCTTGAGTAATTGCGCAAATGTCACAAGCACAGGTTTATATAGCTCACAGGCAAGGGGGAGTACATCAGGATAATATTCACCTGTTGACAGGGTTATCCAAAGATGTCCTTCATTTTTGTAATCGCTGAACGATTTATTTTTCCGTGTAGCCATTCTCTGTGTTTGCAATGCTCATGGCGTGAAGGTGGAGTCAACAACAAATGAACTCCCCTAAAGCGAAGAGCTGCAGCCTCCTTAATGATGTCCTTTGTACCGTAATCAATTCTATAAATTTATACGAGAGGGCATTGGCTTTTCTACAGCCCCAGATAGGCTTTCTTGACGGCTTCATTGCTCAGAAGATTCGAGGCGGAATCGGACATTGTGATGGCGCCGTTTTCCATCACATAGCCCCTGTGAGCCACTTTAAGGGCAAGGTTGGCAT
>Ga0194052_1000368_pt1 | contig 29541 bp, 28 predicted proteins | sample SepL226m_MetaG_FD_160117 | JGI IMG/M metagenome (GOLD analysis project Ga0194052, IMG submission 160117) | Anoxic zone freshwater microbial communities from boreal shield lake in IISD Experimental Lakes Area, Ontario, Canada - Sep2016-L227-6m | ecosystem: Environmental > Aquatic > Freshwater >...
GGCAGGGGGATGGTGATGGGCCGGGAGAGGGTCTCTTCCTCTGGGGGCGGGGCCAGGGCCGGGTTGATGACCTCAAACACGTGGCTGCACTTCGGACACTTGAACCGCTTGGAGGCAGCCGCGCCGAAGCGGCTGTCGTCGTACTGGAAGCGGGCCTGGCAAGCCGGGCACATCACAATCATCGGGCCCTCGGGAAGCTAGCAGTGTAGCTCTACTTTTTCCGTGTGGCGAAGAAGCTGAACTCGCTCCGGAGAGGGATGCCCTCGGGCAGCTTGAAGCCGGTGACAGAGGTGGGCAGGGGCTGGTTGATCCGCAGGGTGCCCAGCTCCAGCAGCCAGGAGTCGCCGCTGCGCTCGATCCACTGGATCTGCCGGGGCAGCCAGGTCTCCTTGTCCACCCAGAGGTTCACGGCCTGCATGCGCTTGCGAAGCGAGAGGGTGCGCGGGGTCAGGGCCAGCAGCCAGGTGCTGGTGCCGACCTTGGCCTCGCCCACCTCGATCTGGAAGTAGTCGGAGAGGTAGCTGAGCTTCTGGCCCAGGCCCAGAAACTTCCGGTCGGAGTTCTTGATCATCCCGATCTTCATGAGCTCTCCCTCCCGGGCCTCGGGGCTGTAGGAGATGAGCGCCTTGGGGGTCAGGTGGAGGATCAAGTCGTCTGGGGGCTGGAAGGCGAAGTGGGCGAACTCAGAACCCTGGAGAGAGAGGGTTCCCCGGGTCACCGAGGGGGTCTTGAGCAGGGCCCGCCGCAGGGTGAGGGTGAAGGGGCACTGGAGGGTCTGGACCTGGGCCTGGGCTGCGTCGAAGCGCTCCACCACCTCGCGCAGCGGGGGCGGCGCCTGGCCCAGGGCGGGCAGGACCAGGAGGAGCAGGGTGGCCGCGTACCGAAGCATCAGGTGCTCCTCAGACAGAGGGGAGGGCGAGGGCCAGGGGATTCCGCTGGTGGGCGACGTGCAGCGCCACGGCGGTGCCCTGGAGGATCTCTTCCGCCGCGAATCGGGCCAGGTCGGGGTGGTTGTTGGACTCGCTCAGGTGGGCCAGGATGAGCAGCCGCAAGCGGGGCGAGCAGACCCGGGCCAGCAGCTCCGCCATGGAGGCATTGCTGAGGTGGCCGACCCGGCTCAAAATCCGGGCCTTGAGGTGGGGCGGGTAGTCCCCCTCCCGCAGCATGTCCACGTCGTGGTTCGCCTCCAGCGCGAGCAGGTCCAGGTCCTGGAGGTGATCCGCCACCAGGGCCGTGGGGTGGCCCAGGTCCGTGACCACGGCGCAGGCCAGGTCCCCGGCCTCCACACGGTAGGCGACGGGGTCGGCCGCATCGTGGGGGATGGCGAAGGGCAGCACGCGCCAGCCCGCCCAGTCCAGGGCATGGCCAGCTTCCACCTCGATCCAGCGCTCGGCGGGGATCTCAAGGTGCTGACCCTGCTCCACGGCCCGGCGGGTGTCGGCGGTGGCCAGAATGGCCCAGGGGGTGCGCCGGAGGATGACCCCCAGGGCGCTGACATGGTCGGAGTGCTCGTGGGTCAGGGCCAGGGCCTGGATGGTGCTGAAGTCGCCCCCGACCGCCTCCAGCCGCTCCCGGATCTGGCGCAAGGAGATGCCCGCATCGACGAGCAGCGTCCGCTCGCCATCCGACAGGGCATGGCAATTTCCCTTGGAGCCGGACGAAAGTGCTGAATAGTGCATGGCCCAGGATACCGCCTACACTGGTGGCATGACTCCGACACTGCGCACCTCTACCCTGTCTGATCTGGAAACCCATGTGGCCCATCGCGTCGCCATGTTTCGCGACATGGAGATGGGCACCGAGGAGGGCCTGAAGCGCATGGGCGAAGCCTTCCGTACCCAGCTGCGCGGCTGGCTGGTGACCGGCCAGTGCCGTGGCCTGCTCCTCGAGGAGGACGGGCGGGCGGTGGTCAGCGTACTGCTGCTGCTGAAGGACACCCTGCCCACGCCGGTGACACCGCTCTCGGTGCGCGGCTATCTCTTCAACCTGTACACGCTGCCTTCGCACCGTCGGAAGGGCCTGGCGGGACACATCACGGACGCCGCGCTGGAGCTGGCCCGGGGCCTGGGCATCGAGATCATGGAGCTCCACGCCAGCCTGGAAGCCGAAGGCATGTATCAGCGCATGGGCTTCGTGCCCACCAGCGAGATGCGCCTGGTGATGGGGGCCGGGATCAAGACTCCGAAGCAGTGGAAGCACCGCCGGTAGAGCCCTTCCAGGCCCCCAGCGCCAGTACCGCCGCTCCGCACACCAGGACACCAGGAAGGCTCGCTTCCAGGCCGAAGCTGCCGCCCGTCAGCCACTCGGGCCGGCCGTGGAAGACGGGCGTCCACCAGCCCTGGCTGGCGGTGCCGCTGACGCCGAAGCCCAGCAGGCTGCCCTGGGTCCAGTTCCAGCCGAGGTGCACGCCAATGGGGAGGGCGAGGCTCCCGGTGCGGCGCCAGCAAAAGCCCAGCAGCAGCGCCGCCAGGGCGATGTTCACCGTGGCCCAGGCCCTGGTCGCGCCGGCCATGCCCGGATTGCCCCAGTGGAGCAGGGCGAAGAGCAGCGCGAAGGCCGTCTGGGCACCCGTGAAACCGAGGCCCCGGGCGGCCCGCTGGAAGGCGTAGCCACGGAAGAGCAGCTCCTCGAAGAGGGCGACAGCAAGGAAGAGCCACGCGGCCTTGGCGAGGGGGGCAAGGCCCACCCCGGGCGTGCGGGTCCAGTGCAGGCCCCCCAGGGACCAGACCAGCCCGGCCGCGGCTCCGATGAGCGCGCAGCCACCCAAGGTGCCGAGGAGCAGGTGGCTCAGGAAGCGCCCGTTGAGGCGGAGTCCGAGGGAGCCCAGCGGGGCGTCCTCGGTGCGGAGAAAGCACCAGGCGGCGGCGAGGCAGGCCAGGACCCCGGTCCCCTGGGGTGGGAACACGGTCCGGAGGGCGCGCGGCAGCAGGCGGTAGAGGGGCGAGAGGAGCAGGCTGATGGCCACCACCAGCAGGAAGTAGCCCAGGGCCTTCCAGCCATTCCGGAGGGCGCCTTCGGGATCCAGGAAGACCTTGCGCAGATAGGCCGGCATTACATGACGCTCTGGGTCTCGGCAAAGATGCGGGAGAGCTCCAGGAACAGCTTCTCCTCGTTGGGCTTCAGGATGGCGGCACGGGCGAACCAGGTAGCTGCCTTCTTGCGCTGCCCGGCGACGAGGAGGGCCCGCCCGAACTGCAGGAAGCGCTCCCAGGCGTCCTTGTCCAGCAGGGTCATGGTGCCCATGTACCGCTCGGCCTCATTGACCAGACCCACTTCGGCCAGGTCCACGGCGGCCAGGCTGACCGCCTCTTTGTTCTTGGGGTCGCGCACGAGGATCTTGCCGTAGCCCTCCAGCGCCTCGCTCTTGTAGCCATGCTTGAGCCAGCCCTGGGCGATGAGCCGCAGCACCAGACCGTCCTTGGGCTCCCGCAGCTCCGCCTCGCGGAAGGCCGCTTCGGCCTTGGGCTTGTCCAGGGCCGCCAGGTAGGCCCGGCCGCACTCAGCGAGGTACTTCGCATCCTTGGGCTTTAGGGAGCGGGCTTTGTCCGCGCAGGCCTCGAGGATGGCGCGCCGGTCGCCCGCGAAGAAGGCTTCGTCGAAGGAGGCTAGACCCGGCAGCGGGGCAGCGCCCTGGCCGGCCAGGCTGAGGGTTGCGAAAAGGAGCAGGGCAGCGCGCATGGGACTCCCGGAAGTGGGTTCCTAGTGGGGTTCGGTGCCGTTGTCGGCGTAGGCGAGGGCGACGGCGTTCCACATGCGCTCCTCCGTGGGCTTGGCCTGGGTCGCCCGGGAGAACCACTTGGCGGCCGCCTCCCGACGGGCCTTCCTCAGGGCCGCGCGCCCGAAGAAGATGCAGTTCTGCCAGTCGGAGGGATCCAGGATCCAGGCCCGCTCCATCAGTGTGTCCGCCTCTTTGGCGAGCCCGAAGTCCTGCAGGTTCACGGCGGCGCGGGTGAAGGCGTTCTTGGCCTTGGGGTCCAGGGTCTGCATGTCGGCAATGGCCTTCAGGGCCTCGGTGCGCTGGCCGCCCCGCAGCCAGGCTACGGCGATGAGGCGGTGGACGTCCGCATCCTTGGGGCTTTCGAGGCGGGCCGCCTGGAAGCACTCCTCGGCCTTGGTGCGCTCACCAGCCACCAGGAAGGACCGCCCGTACTCGGCGAGCATCTTGGCGTCCTTGGGGCGCAGCAGTCGGGCCCGGTCCGCACAGGCGGCGGCGAGGTGCTTGGGGTCACCCCGGAAGGCGCCTTCATCGAGCCCCTGGGAGAGCAGGGGAAGGGCGAGCAGGCAAAAGGCAAGCGGTCGCACGGCAGCTCCGGAGAAGGTAACGAATTGTAGCGCTGCCCCGAAGGGCTGGCGGGGGCCACGATGGTTTTAGGCTCAACGCGAGGGGGGGCCCAGGTCGCACTCCGCCTCGAACACCGCCGTCAGGGGTCCCTCGGCGGTGGGCTGCGCGGCCGTCAGTCGGCCGGTCCAGGTGCCGGGGCGGGCGGGGTCCTGCCAGAGGGAGAGGGCCTCGGTGCGCTGCCCGCCGGTGGGCAGGTCCAGGTATCCCCGGAGTTCGTAGCCTTCGGTCGTGGCCGCGCCGGCCAGGGGGATGGGCCGCGGCCCAGGCTTCAGCCAGTGGGCTCCGGCGCCGAGGCGGAGCAGTGGTGTGGCCAGGGGACCAGAGCTCTGCCAGGCACCGCCGAAGGCGGCCTGGAGGGCCTTGGTCTGGGGCTCCGGGCCCTGGGCGCTCTTGAGGCGAAGGCGGAGGTTCTTGACCTCCCGGCGCTCCAGTGGGGCTGCCAGAGACGGGAGGCCGGCCTTCGGCGCGGCCAGGTCCAGGAGGACGGAGTAGTCGAAGATCTCTGGGTCGCCGAGGGCCGCTTGGTGGAAGGCGCGGAAGACCTTGGACCCGTCGAGCTCCCGGGCCCAGCGGATGGCCTCGGCCCAGGCCCCGCCGTGGGTGGCGTCCATGAGGGCAAAGGCCTTGTCCCGGGGCGACAGGTTCGTCAGCTTGGAGGCGTAGGTGGCTGCCTTGCCCATGCTCACAGGATCCTGCCGGCGGGCGGCGATCTCCAGGGCGAGAGACACCACCGCCAGACGGAGAGCCTCGGGGACATCCTCGACCCCCACCCTGCCCGAGAGGGTCTTGGTGGCCTCCATGCGGAGGGTGGCATTCTCGCCTCGGTAGGTATCCAGCCCCTTCGAGTCGACCACCACACCCTGAGAGCGTTCATAGGCGTTCTGGACCAGGGTCCAGGCCAGCTCCAGGTCCTGCTTCTCCTGGGCCACCGCAGGCACCGGCACCATCCGGAGCCGCTCCAGGTGGGCTAGGAGCAGCCACTCGGCCGCGAGGAAGCGGGCCCTCCAGGGGGTCCTCGCATCACCGGTTTGGCGCAGGGTGGTCACGATCCGGTCCGCCGGGGAACCGGGCTGGGCCTCGCGGGCCGCCTCGGTCCCGCCCTTCCTCAGGACGTCGAGGGAGCTGCGCAGCAACCCCACCCCGCCGGTTTGGGCCGCGAGGGTCGTGAGGCCGATGAGGGCAAGGCAGGCAACGCGCCGCATGGGGGCCTCGGGGGTCGGGTCACTGGCGGACTAGAGAGGGATATTCCCGTGCTTCTTGGGCGGCATGCTGTCGCGCTTGGTCTCCAGGAAGGCCAGGGCCTTCACCAGCTTGAGGCGGGTCTCACGGGGAAGGATGACCTCATCCACGAAACCGAACTCGGCGGCGATGTAAGGGTTGGCGAACTTCTCGTTGTAGTCGGCGACCAGCTCCGCCTTCTTGGCCAGGGGATCCGGGGCGCTGGCGATGGCCTTGCCATGGAGGACGTTCATCGCCCCCTCGGCGCCCATGACGGCGATCTCGGCCGTGGGGTAGGCGAAGTTGAAGTCCGTGCGGATGTGCTTGCTGGCCATGACGCAGTAGGCTCCGCCGTAGGCCTTGCGGGTGATGACCGTGATCTTGGGCACCGTGGCTTCGCAGAAGGCGAAGAGCAGCTTGGCGCCGTGGCGGATGATGCCGCCGTGCTCCTGGGTGACACCCGGCAGGAAGCCCGGCACGTCCTCGAAGGTGATGAGCGGGATGTTGAAGGCGTCGCAGAAGCGCACGAAGCGGGCACCCTTCTCGCTGGAGGCGATGTCCAGCACCCCGGCGTAGAAGGCGGGCTGGTTGGCCACGATGCCGATGCTGCGCCCCTCGATGCGGGCGAAGCCCACCACCAGGTTGGGGGCGAAGGCCTCGTGGACCTCGAAGAAGTGGGCGTCGTCCACCACGCCGCGGATGATGTCGCGGATGTCGTAGGGCTTGCTGGGATCGTCCGGCACGATCTTGTCGAGCTCGGGGTTCTCCAGGGGCATCTCCGCCTTGGAGGCCCGGCGGGGGGCCTCGCCCAGGTTGTTGCTGGGCAGGAAGGAGAGCAGCTCCCGGGTGTGGGCCAGGGCCGCCAGATCGCTGGCGCAGACGAAGTGGGCCACGCCGCTCTTGGCGGAGTGGGTGTGGGCGCCGCCCAGCTCCTCCTTGGTGACCTCTTCGTGGGTGACCGCCTTGATGACGTCCGGGCCGGTCACGAACATGTAGCTGGTGCCCTTCACCATGGTGATGAAGTCGGTGATGGCGGGGCTGTAGACCGCGCCACCGGCGCAGGGTCCCATGATGAGGCTGATCTGGGGGATGACGCCGCTGGCCAGGGTGTTGCGCAGGAAGATGTCGGCGTAGCCACCCAGGGACACGACGCCCTCCTGGATGCGGGCGCCGCCGCTGTCGTTGAGGCCCACCACGGGGCAGCCCACCTTCATGGCCAGGTCCATGACCTTGCAGATCTTCTTGGCGTAGGCCTCGCTGAGGGAGCCGCCAAAGACCGTGAAGTCCTGGGCGAAGATGGCCACGGGGCGGCCGTCCACGCGGCCGAAGCCCGTGATCACGCCATCGCCGGGGATCTTCTCCACGCCTTCGGTGCGGTGCACCATCAGGGCGTCCATCTCCTCGAAGGAGCCCTCGTCCAGGAAGGCCGCCACGCGCTCCCGGGCCGTCAGCTTGCCGCCCTCGTGCTGCTTCTTGATCCGGGCCTCGCCGCCGCCGGCCAGGGCCTGGGCGTGCTTGGCTTTCAAGGTCTCGATCTTTTTCTCGAGGGTCATGAGGGGGCTCCCGATGGTAAAAAAGGCTGGCGATAAATGGGGTTCGCCAACCAGTTTAACCGGACCTCCGGCGAGCCGGGCATCGGAGTGTTCCGGGAGACCCCGGGAGGGGCTGGGCCGCTACCGGATGGGCCGGGGCTGGGTCATGGCCTCCAGGCTGAAGGCCTCGTCCAGCTCGGCGGGGGTCAGGTAGCCCTTGCGGAGGATCAGCTCCCGGACAGAAACGCCGGTCTCCAGGGCCTCCTTGGCCACCTCCGTGGCCTTCTTGTAGCCGATGGCGGGCATGACGGCGGTGACGATGCCGATGCTGTGCTCCACCAGCTCCAGGCAGCGCTCGCGGTTGGCGGTGATGCCGACGATGCACTTGGTGTTGAGCACGTTCACGGCGGCGGTGAGGGTGCGCAGGCTGGTGGCCAGGCTGTAGGCCAGGATGGGCTCCATGACGTTGAGCTGGAGCTGGCCGGCCTCGGCGGCGAGGGTGATGGTGAGGTCGTTGCCGATGACCTGATAGGCCACCTGGTTCACCACCTCGGGAATCACGGGGTTCACCTTGCCGGGCATGATGCTGCTGCCGGGCTGCATGGGGGGCAGGTTGATCTCGCCGAAGCCGCAACGGGGGCCGCTGCTGAGCAGGCGCAGGTCGTTGCAGAGCTTGCTGAGCTTCACCGCGGCGCGCTTGACCACGCCGGAGAACATCACAAAGGCGCCGGTGTCCGGGGTGGCCTCGACCAGGTTCTCGGCCAGGACGATCTCCAGGCCGGTGACCCGGCGCAGCTCCTCCACCACCACTTGCGGGTAGCGGGGGTCGGCGCAGATGCCGGTGCCGATGGCGGTGCCGCCCATGTTCACTTCCAGGAAGAGCCGGGCCGTCTCGCGCAGGCGCTGGATGTCCTCGCCGGTGGTGACGGCGTAGGCCTCGAACTCCTGGCCGAGGGTCATGGGGACGGCGTCCTGCAGCTGGGTGCGGCCCATCTTGATGACGTCCGCGAACTCCCGGCCCTTGGCGTGCAGGGCGCCCTTCAGGCGATCCATGGCCTCCAGCAGGTTCTGCAGCATGAAGATGGCGCTGAGGCGCAGGACCGTGGGGTAGACGTCGTTGGTGCTCTGGCCCAGGTTCACGTGGTCGTTGGGGTGGCAGTGGGCGTAGTCGCCGCGCTTGTGGCCCAGCAGCTCCAGGGCCCGGTTGGCGATCACCTCGTTGGCGTTCATGTTGGTGGAGGTGCCCGCGCCGCCCTGCACCATGTCCGTGGGGAAGTGGCCGTGCCAGTGCCCGTCGATGATCTCCTGCGAGGCCTGGTCGATGGCGTCGGCGATGGCGGGCTCCAGCAGGCCCAGGCGCTTGTTGGCCCGGGCGGCGCCCTGCTTGACCATGGCCAGGGCCCGGATCATGGCCGGGAAGTGGCTCGTGGGCGTGCCGGTGATGGGGAAGTTGTGCACGGCGCGCAGGGTCTGCACACCGAAGAGGGCGTCCTCGGGCACGTCCATGGGGCCGATCAGGTCCGTCTCGCGCCGGGTGCGACCGCTGGCATAGGCCTGCTCGCGCCCGGTCCGGGGGGTGCCCGAGTAGAGTAGGCGCTGGTTGAGCACCGTGGCCACCTTGCTGAGGACGGCGATGGCGGCGGCGCCGTCTTTCGCCAGGCTGGCCAGGACGGCATCGCGGTCCAGGTCCAGCAGCACGGCCGGGGTGAGGGTGGCGCCCGTGGCGGTGTGGCTGCCCACGGCCAGGAAGGCCTGCTCGCCGGCCACGTCGCCGGGTCCCAGGATGACCACGGGCTCGGGGCCGTCCCCGTTGTCCCGGGTGATCTCCACCCGGCCCTCCGCGATGACGACGGCGCCGGTGCGCGCCTCGCCCTGCCGGAAGAGGCTGATGCCCGCGGCCACCTCGCGCCGGCGGGCGGCTCGAGCGATCAGGTTCAGGTCCGTGTCGGACAGACCCGAAAAGATCTGGCAGCGGCGGAGAACAGACGTGATCGCATCCATGGACAGCACCTCGAGGCCCGGCACCGGGCAGGGGCCATGGTACTGAGATCACGGGAGAACCCGGTCACGAATGAACCCGGGGGGCGGCTGCCTTTACGATTCGTATACCGGGGAGCTAGCGACCGCTCTTTTTGTTCGCCTCGTTCCGAGACTCACATCGCGCCGACCCAGCGAGGGGCTACCGCCCGCTCTTTTTCCAGTCCGCCAGGAAGCCCTCGACGCCCTTGTCGGTGAGGGGGTGCTTCAGCATCTGGTCGAAGACCTTGGTGGGGATGGTGGCCACATGGGCGCCGGCCAGGGCGGATTCGGTGACATGCCGGGGGCTGCGGATGCTGGCGGCCAGGCACTGGGTCTCGAAGTCGTAGTTCTCGTAGATGGCGCAGATCTCCCGGATCAGCTCCATGCCGTCGAGGTTGATGTCGTCCAGGCGGCCCACGAAGGGCGACACATAGGTGGCGCCAGCCTTGGCGGCCATGAGGGCCTGGGTGGAGCTGAAGCAGAGGGTGACGTTGGTGTGGATGCCCTCGGCCGTGAGGGCCTTGCAGGCCTTGAGGCCCTCGGCGATGAGGGGCAGCTTCACCACGACGTTCTTGTGGATCTTCGCCAGGCGGCGGCCCTCCTCGATCATGCCCGGGGCCTCCAGGCCGATGACCTCGGCGCTGATGGGGCCGTCCACGATGCCGCAGATCTCCGCGATGATCTCCTCGAAGGGCTTGCCCGTCTCTTTGGCGATGAGGCTGGGGTTGGTGGTCACGCCGTCCAGGACGCCGAGCGCGTTGATGCGCTTGATCTCGTCGATGTTGGCGGTATCGATAAAAAAGCGCATGGGGACTCCGGTTGGCCCTCAGGATACCAGGGGGCGCCGGTCCGGGAGGGGACGGGCCCCCTCCACCGCGATACCCTGGGACCCGGAGCCCGCCCATGACGAACCCCGAGATCAAGGTCCTCGACAAAGGCTTCGTGCGCCTCATCGACCACATGGGGTCCGACCTCAGCGTGGTCAACGCGGCCCGGGTCTCCTTCGGCAAGACCAAGGAGACCTTCGAGGACGCCGACGCCAAGCTGGTGGACTACCTGGCGGAGCACGAGCACACCTCCCCCTTCCGCCACACGGCCCTGACCCTCCACGTGAAGGCGCCGATCTTCGTGTTTAGACAATGGATGAAGCACAGGATCGCGTCGGAATTCAATGAAATTTCAGGACGTTATGTTGAATTTCCAGAGGACGAGTTCTTCGTGCCTGAGGCCTTCCGCCGGCAGGCCAAGGTGAACAAGCAGGGCAGCGAGGGGGCCATCGATGAGGCCAATCGGGAGCAGGCCATGGCCACCTACCTGGAGAGCTGCCGCAGTGCCGTGGCCCACTACAAAGAGCTGCTGTCGCTGGGCGTCTGCCGGGAGCAGGCCCGCTGCGTGCTGCCCCTGGGCCTCTACTCGGAGGTCTACTGGACCGTCAGCCTCCAGGCCGTGGCCCACTTCATCCGCCTCCGCTCAGACGGCCATGCCCAGTGGGAGATCCAGCAGTACGCCGCCGCTGTGCGGTCCGTGGTGGAGCCCCTCTACCCCGTGGGCCTCAAGGCCCTGCTGGCGACGGCTCGCTAACGGAATAGCCAGCTGATCTTGGCCTGGACCACATCGTCCGAGGGCAGGTGGCGCAGCACGGCCAGGTCGGGCCCCGGCACCAGGGCGGCGTGATCGTTGGCGAGGGCGCTGCTGTTCGCGCCATGGGTGTAGACGAAGAAGAAGGAGGAGCCCGGCCGGAACTCCCAGCGGGTGATGAGGTTCAGGTTCCAGGCCCGGTAGCTGAAGGCGGTCTGGGGCGAGGTGCCTGCGGGCTGGTCCGAGGGCAGGCCGTCCCCCAGGGTGTGGTCATCCACGTAGTGCTTCAGGTCCCGGGAGCGCCAGCTGGCGCCCAACCACTGGCTGAAAAACTGCACGGTGAGGCGGGGCGTGAAGGCGTAGGCCACCCGCAGGGTCTGGTTGAGCTGGCTGAGGCGGCGCAGGCCCACGATGGGCGTAGCTACGGGGGTCTCCATCCAGCGGCGACCCCCCTCCTCCCGAGTCAGCGAGGTGGAGAGCTGGAGCTCCAGGTTGGTGGCGGGCTTCACACTCTGGAACAGGGTTCCTGAGGTGGTGGGGCCGCCCTCGGCCCAAGCCCGGCTGGTGCTGAGGCGCAGGTACCAGGGTCGGTTGGCAGGGGTGTCGAAGCCCAGGTTGGCGGAGGGGATGGCGGGCCGCTGGAGGTATTTCTTCACGGGGTCGGCGTAGGTCCGAAGCTCCCGGTCGTCCGCCACTGGCAGGTCCAGGGCCGCTCCGCCCCAGAGGGAGAAGAAGTTCACGAAGTCCGTGCGGCCCCAGGTGCTGAGCCGGCGCTGGAAGGTGTGACCCGCCTGGTCCTCGGCGCTCGTGTGACTGAGGCCGGCGCTCCAGGCGAGCAGAGGCCCCCAGTTTCGGTCCCAGGCCCGGGTCAGGGCGGCGTAGGTGCGGCGCTCGTCGGCGCGGCCCAGGTAGCCCAGGTCGTTGGGGTTGTAGGCCCGGCCAGCCTGGATGGCCTGGGCCTCCAGGGCCCAGCCGTCCTTCCACTCCTGGCGGAGGCGGAGGCGGCCCCGCCAGCCCTGCTCCTGGGTGGTCTGGGTGCCGGTCTGGCTGCGGCTGGCCGTGACCTCCACGACCCGGCTCCGGTCCTCGCTCTTGAAGGCTGAGTCCAGGGCTTGGACCTGGGCTTCCCGTCCCGCCGGTCCCGCCTGATCCATGGCGGAGGCGAACAGCCCCACATAGCTGCCGCGCTCATCCACCACCTGCTGCACCCGCAGGATGCCGTAGGCCGTGTGGGGCCACAGCTCCCGCCGGACCTCCTGGCCGCTGGCGTCCTGGATGGTGGCCCGGGCGGGCTCCACTGAGGCGGCCAGGAGGCCCACCTGGGTGCCCGTGGGGTACTTGGCGGTGTACTTGGCCGCCGCCAGGATATCCGCGGCGTTGGGCCGGTCCTTCAGGGACTCCCCGATGGCGAGGGTGGGATCCGCCAGCCCCTGGCCGATTCGGCGGGTGTAGAGCAGGTCCGGTCCCGCCACCCGGAAGATGTCCATGCCCTCCAGGAAGAAGGGGCGCTTCTCCGGGAAGAAGGTCTCCACCGTGCCCAGGTTCAGCACCGCCTGGTCCACCTCCACCTGCCCGAAGTCCGGCCGCACGCTGAGGTCAATCTGGGAGGCGGTGCTCAGGCCCCAGCGAGCGTCCAGGCCGCCCCGGCCCTCCCAGTGGCGGTCGTCGTAGGTGCGGGCCGTCTCGAATTTGCGGGCGGCCGACAGGTAGGGCAGGACCTCCCGCCGAGGCTGGGGGCTGAGGCCCTCCAGGCCCTCCAGGGGCGGGAAGTGGCTGACGTAGCCGGTGCCGCCTCGGGGGACCACCATCCAGCGGCTGGACTCCCGCACCAACCCCTGGTCCACCCGGCTGAAGTTGATGCCCCAGCTCTGGGCCTGCTCGCCCGGCTTGAAGCGGAGGAGGGAGAGGGGGATCTTCAGCTCGGCGGTCCAACCCCCCTCGTCGGAGGTGACGGCGCTCTCCCAGACCCCATCCCAGTTCGCGTCATAGCTGCCGTCGTTGTAGATCACCTGGTCTTTCTGGACCCCAGCGGCATTGACCTCAAAGACCATGGCGGTGCGGTGGTCGTGGTTGGAGTCGATGGCCACCCCGAACCAGTCCCCCAGGCTCTCCTGGTCCCGCCGGTGGAGGCGCTTGACCACATCCGCAGGTCCCTTGTCCAGGGCGGGGTCGTGGTGCATCCGGGCCCCCACGTAGAGGAAGCGGTCGTCGAAGAGCACGCGCACCTCAGTGCGTTGGTGGGCGGGCCGGCTGCGGAGGGGCCACTCCTGGGTGAAGCCGGTGGCCACTGGGGCCCGGGCCCAGTCCCGCTCGTCGAGGTGGCCATCCACTTGGATGCTGGTGGCCAGTCGCACGGCCCGGAGCCCCTCCGCGGGGGCGCCCAGGGCCGGCAGAGCGGCACACAGGGTGATGGCGGCGGCCAGACGCATCGGTCTCCTGGAGGTCGGGCGCCCTCCTGGCCGCCACCGCCATGGTGGCACAGGCCGCCGGGTATCATGTCCCGGGTGGCCCACTCCGGCGGGTCGGCCCTGCTTCGAGGAGTCCCCATGCGCCTTTGGCTCGCCGTCCTGCTGTCCCTCCCCCTGCTGGCGGGAGGCGGGGGCACCGTCACCTTCAAGCAGACGGCCTTCATGTCCGAGGTGGCCGCCACCGAGCCCGAGAAGGCCAAGGGGCTGATGTACCGGCAGAGCCTGCCGAAGGACCGCTGCATGTTCTTCGTGTACAGCGCAGAGGGCGACCACGCCATCTGGATGAAGAACTGCCTCATCGCCCTCGATGTGGCCTGGGTCGACGCCGAGGGCCGGGTGGTGGAGACCGCCGAGCACGTACCCCCCTGCAGCCCCATGCGCGGCGACGACTGCCCCAGCTACGGGGGATCGGTCCCCTCTCGGCACTTCGTCGAGTTCGCGGCAGGCACCTTCAAGCGCCTGGGCCTGAAGAAGGGCGATCGGCTTGGCTGGGAGCTCACCCTGGACGATGGCCGGGTCGTGCGCGGCGGAGTGCCCGCGGCCAAGGCCAAGAAGAAGTAGCGCCCTAGTCTTCCGACTTGCTGGTGTCTTTGCCCTTCCGGGTGGGGCGGGTGAGGGTGCGGAGGTACTCGGGGGTGGGCGGTAGCTCGCCCAGATCCACGGCGCTCAGGCGGTCGGCGAGCAGCTTCCAGACCCGGGCCTGGCGGGGCAGGCGCTCGGGCTGGATCACCTCGAAGCCCTGGGCGTAGCTCACGAAGGGCGGCATCACCAGCGCGAAGCCGGTGTAGAGGAAGGCGGGCAGGCGCAACCAGTCAGGCTCGCCCTGGGGGCCGGGGCTGGGCACAGCAAAGAGGGGGTGCACGCCGCCATTGATCCAGAAGCCATTGGACGGATCGTGGCGGGGATAGACGAAGATGCGGCGGCGGTGCATGAGGGTGAAGGGGCCCACGCTGTGCTGCTCCACGGGCACGATGCCGGTGCCGTCCAGCGCCGGGCCGCTGCTGCGGTCCGGGTGCCCCACCACCTGGATGACTTTGCGGCCGCCGCCCTTGAGCTTGCGGAAGATGGTGCGGAGCTCGTCGGCCTCCTCGCCCTCCACGGTGCCCTGGCTGGGCTTGAGGTCCCCCAGGAGGGCCACCTGCTCCGGCGCGTACTCGTCCAGGAGGCTGAAGACCCGCTCCCAGATCTCCATCTGGGGTGTGGCGGGCATGGGATCGGGGCGTCGGCGGCGGGCGGCGCCGAGGCCGAAGAAGAGGTCCGAGAGCACCAGGGTCTTGTGCCGGGGCAGCCACACTGCCCGACGACTGTCGAGCACCACTTCCTCGTTGAGCTGGACCTGCACAGGGGCCTCCGGACCTCCATTGGACCACGAGCAGCCGCTGCCGCGGTCTCTGGTCGCGGCCTGCGGGAATTCTAAAAGACAGGCTCGGCCGCAATGCGCCAGAATCCCGGGAGGGAGACGGCATGCTCATGGACACGAACCACCTGCTGGCGGGCCTGGGCACCGGCCTGAGCGGCGGGCTCCTGGCCGGGCTGTTCGGCGTAGGCGGCGGCCTGGTGATGGTGCCTCTGTTGGGCACAATCCTGGGCCTCGACCAGCACCGGGCCCAGGGCGCGACCCTGGCGGCCATGCTGCTGCCGACGGGGCTGCCGGCGGTGCTGCAGTACCGCCAGCGGGGGGTGGCCTCCAGCCTGCCCCTGGTGGGCGTGCTGATCCTCGGCTTCCTCTTCGGTGTGACCGGCGGCTCCCTGGTGGCCAACGGCATCCCCTCCTGGCTGCTGCGCTATGGCTTCGCGGCCTTCCTGCTGTTCCTTGCCATCCGGACCCACCTGCGCCGGGAGCTGCCGGCCGTGGACCGCGAGGCCGAGCCTTTGGAAGTGCAGCGGGGGCTCTGGTCCCAGGGATTGCCCATCGGCGCGCTCGCGGGCCTGGTCTCGGGCCTGACGGGCCTGGGCGGCGCGGTGGTGGTCATCCCCCTGCTGGCCGCGCGGTTCCGCATGACCCAGCACGAGGCGCAGCTGGCCAGCCTCATGATGCTGCTGCCGCCCATCGGCCTGCCCGCGGTCTTCATCTACAGCAAGGCCCAGGGCGGCCTGCCCTGGGTGATCATCGGCGGTGTGGCGCTGGGGTTCGCGGTCGGGGCGCTGGCGGGGGCCAAGGTGGCCACCCGCCTCCCGGGCGGCCGCCTGAAGCAGTTCTTCTCGGTGCTGCTGGTCGCCATGGCGCTGCTGGTGGCGCTGCGGGGTCGGTGAATCAGAGGAAGCCCAGCCGGGGGTAGGCACTGCCGAGCAGGGTGTCCGTGCTGGTGGCCGCCTGGCCCAGCCAGCGCTCGAGCACCGTGGCGTAGAGACTCCGGAAGTCGGTGGTGAATTTCATGTTGCCGTTGGAGTCGAGGCTGGTGAGGTCGGGATAGCCGCCGTAGAGGCCGCCCTTGACGGATTTCCCCACACAGAACGCGAGGCCCGCGGTGCCATGGTCCGTGCCGCCGTTGTTCTCCTGCACCCGCCGCCCGAACTCGCTGTAGGCCAGGATCATCACGCGGTCCTGGGCGAGGCCTGCGGTGGTGGTGATGGTGGCCAGGTCGTCGTAGAAGGCCTTGATGGAGCCGCCGAGGGCCCGCTGGAGGTTGGGGTGGTCCACGGCCTGGTTGCTGTGGGTGTCCCAGCCGCTGAGGCGTGCGAAGTAGACCTGGGGCGGTAGTCCTGCGGCGATCATCTGGGCGATGAGTTTGAGCTGGCTGCTGAGGCTGGTGGTGAGCGCCGCGCCGCTCAGCTTCTGGACGGGATAGGTGGCGTCGCCGGGATAGGGCACCGTGGGTGTGCGGGTCGTGAGGCTGCCGCCGCTGCCGAAGGCCGGGTTGTTCTGGGCGTCGAAGAAGAGCTTGCCCGCCTGGGCCCCCGCCAGATAGCCGGGGTCGGTGCTGCTGGCGGAGAGGGCGGTGCCCCACCCGGTCTCCAGGGTCGTGGCATCCGGCACGGCCGTGGTGCTGAGCAGGTAGGCCGGAAACACATACCCGCCGGCGCTGGTGATGGACACAAAGCTCCGGGTGGCGCCCTTCAGCATCACCGGCAGGTCCGGGGTCACCGTGAGGCCTCGGAGGACATCCCCTGTGGGGCTGAAGGCCGTGTCCGCAAAGCGGCCCAGCCAGCCGTTGCCGGCGGGCACCGTCGCACCCTGCCCCCACAGGTCGATGGAGGTGAAGTGGGACAGGTTGGGGTTGGGCATGCCGATGCCCGGGATCCAGGCCACGTGGCCCAGGCCATGGAGCGTGTCCATGCCGGTGAAGTCCTTGTTCAGGGCCATGCCGCTGCCCAGGTCCGTGAGCAGGGCCGGGTTCGTGATGCCGAGGGTGGCGCGCTTGGTCTGGTAGACGCCCAGGTTGGCGCCGGCATTGGGTGGCGTCACGTTGAGCCAGTCGTAGCCCCCGTCGATGTTCACGATGACGAGGATGGGCGAGGTCGGCGTCGGCGTGGGGGCAGGCGGGGTGCCGCCGCCCCCACTGGGGCTGGAGCCCCCGCCGCCACAGGCGTTGAGCCCGGCGAGCAGGGCTCCCGTGGCGCCCAGGGTCTGGATGAATTCGCGGCGCGTGGTCATGGCGGCCTCCCTTAGTAGAGCTGGCCCGAGGGCGAGCAGAGGATGAGGAAGGCCAGCTCCCGGGCCTTGCTCTGGGAGACAGAGTCCCAGGTGAAGGTCGTGGGCCAGAGGGTCGCAAGCCAGGCCGCGGAGACGCTCGCCGGGATGGGCGCGGGCTGCAGGAGGGCCGCGAGCCGGTCATAGACGGCCTGGGCCGAGGCTGGGGCCGTGGGGAACCAGTCCGTGGTGACGAAGGTGGGGAAGAGCGGGTAGGTGGTCCCGTTGTAGGCGCGCGTCTCGTTCAGGGCCAGCGCGGCGACGGCCTTCGCTCGATACCGCATGGTGTTGCTGTTGAGCCAGGCCGTGTGCTCCTTCCAGCCATTGGGGCCGGTGGGATCCAGGAGCTTCATCCCCATCTGGTCGAAAGTGGTGGCGCTGTTGGTCACCAGCCGCCAGGCGGGATAGCCCTTCGGTGTCTGACCGCTGCCCGAAGCCAGGGAGGGGCAGAGCATGCGCGCAGCCCGGACCAGCCAGGAGACAGGGCCTTCAACCAGGGCATAGCGGCTGGCGGCGCTGAAGAAGAACTGGGACTTGAGCAGGGTCTTCAGGATCACGCGGAGGTCGAAGGCAGCGCCTTGGATCAGGGTGGCCACGTCCGTCTGGTCCTGGGCGGTGTAGTTGGCGGTGACGAAGTGGGTGAGCAGGCGCTTGGCCAGGAACTGGGCGCAGTTGGAGCCCCTCATCGAGAGGATGCTGCGGAGGGCGTTCTCGCCCTTCGCATACCCGCTGGCGGTGGTGGTGACATCAAGGGTCTGCCCGAGGAGGCTGATGGTGCCGGTGGCGTGCAGGTTGGAACTGGTGGTGGCCGCACCGCCCCACCAGACCCGCGTGTCCGGGGCAAGGGTCGTCCCGTCGTAGACCTTGAACCGAGCGTCGGCGGGGAACTTCTGGCCCGGGTTCGCGGGGTTGATGCTGAAGTCCGCCTCAGCGAAGGTAAAGCTCCAGCCGCTGAGGGCCCGGGCCAGCTGGGTGATGTCGGCCTGGTTGTAGCCGTTGTCGGCGCCCAGGCTGTAGAGTTCCATCACCTCCCGGGCGTAATTTTCGTTGGGGATGTTGGTGCCGGCGGCGTTGTTCAGCACCGAGTCCAGCCAGATGGCCATGGCTGGGTCCTTGCTGACGAGCACGAGGAGGTCATCGAACTTCGCCAGGCCCTGGCCCCGGAACAGCTGAATCTGCTTGAGCATCAAGGCGGTGTTGTCGACCTTGTGCCACCCCGTGGCGAAGAGGTTGTGCCAGAAGAGCGCCAGGCGCTCCTCGAAGGCGTGGGGGTTGTGCTGCATGCGCCAGGCCAGGAGCGCCTGCGCGGTGTTCAGGCTGTTCCGCCAGGTGTCAGTGCCCTGCACCAGGAAGGGGTGGGGCGCGGCCACCGCCGCCACATCCACACTGCCGGCCACGGTCGTGTTGGCGCTGACCAGGGGCTCCGTCACCACGTCAGCTGTCGCCAGCGCGGCGGTGAAGGCCGCCTGGTCGTAGGCGGCGCCGGTACCGTCGATCCAGGCGTCGATGGCCGCACCCGGAGGCTGGGCCTGGAGGGCCGCCGCGTCCGCGGGGTTGAGCCCGAACCCGGCCCGCCGGGCGAAGTGCTGCGCGTCGGCAAGGGTCCAGCTGGTAATGGCGGTCAGGTCAGCCATGGGTGACTCCTAGTTGCTGGGGGCGCCGGCATTGATCCAGGCCGTGAGGGTGTCCACGGTCGGCTGGCAGAGGTTCGGTGCCGCCTGTGGCATGCGGGTGCCATAACCCGAGCCGCCCGGCTGATCCTTCGTGACTTTCTCGAGAATCCAGGAATGGGCGGGGTCGCCCGGTTTCACCAGTAGCCAGCCCTGGCCGGTCGGGGCATTGACCGGAACCGCGTTGACCAGCCGGGCGTGGAGCTCGGCTGGGGTGCCCGAATACATCACGTGCCCCGTGGGGGACGTGCCGCCATGGCAGCTGGTGGCAGCGGCGCCGCAGCTGCTCTGCAGGGCCGGGACCAGGTCTGTCGCGAACGAGGGACTGGTCTTGGCCGTCGGGATCGGGCAGGTGGTGGGCGTGGGTGCCGGGACCGGGGTGGGCGAACTTGACCCAGTCCCCCCACAGCCCCAGGGCAGGATCAGAAGGACCAGCGAAATCATCGGGCGCATGGGTCTCCTGAGTGCGTAGAACCAGAATCGGCCTGCCGCGCGGCAGGTCAAGGTCGCGACAGGTAACTTGTTCGACCCAAGAGGGCTGCTCGCGGTTGAGAGACCATGCGCTATCCTCGTCCTGGAGGTTGCCGTGCCCCTGGATGCCCCGACCCCCCTCTTCGTAGGGGAGCGACTGCGAGACCTGATCCTGTGCTACGCGGGGCCCTGGGCTTTCGTGCCCTACATCAGGAACCGGGAGGACAGCGAGTTGCTCTGGCATGCGCGGCAGGGGGTGATCCTGGCCTTCGCCGAGTGCGTGGTGGGCCTGGCCATCGTCATCACCGGCCTGTTCCCGATTTTTGGCTGGGTCTTCCTGCGCTTCCTGCTGCCCCTCTGGCTGCTCTGGTGCCTCAGCATGGCTGTCACCAGCGTGCTGCAGGCCACCAAGGGCAAGCGCCACCGGATCCCGGTCCTGCACCAGTTCGTCGAGTACCTCTGACCCTTGCTTTAAGTGCTTTTGACGGGGATCAAAGGGATGGACGGGGATAACTGAACTCCAGCTCTTGGGGTGAGTCGGCGTCCATCTGTGTCATCTGCGAAATCTGGGGTCCCGCTAGTGATCTCGAATGCCCGTGTCATTCCGGGGTGTTCCGGGCGTTCAGGATCAGCATCGCGTCGCCGTAGCTGAAGAACCGGTACTGCTCCCGGACGGCCTCGGCGTAGGCGGCCTGGGCCTGGTCCAGGCCCAGCAGGGCGGAGACCAGCACGAACAGGGTGCTCTCCGGCAGGTGGAAGTTGGTCAGCAGGTGGTCCGCGGTGCGCAGCCGATAGCCCGGGGTGATGAAGAGCCGGGTGGCACCCTGACTTGCCAGGGCGGCGCCGTCCCAGGCGCCCTCCAGGGTGCGCAGGGCGGTGGTGCCCACGCAGAGCACGGGACGGGAGCGGTCCCGCAGCACGGGCTCCAGGGCCGCGGCGGTGGCCTCGGGCACCTCGAAGCGCTCCTCGTGCATGGCGTGGTCCTCGAGGCGGTCCGCGGTCATGGGGCGGAAGGTGCCGAGACCCACGTGCAGGCGCACGGGGTGCCAGCCGCAGCCCTGGGCCAGGAGCGTGGCGATGAGCTCGGGCGTGAAGTGCAGGCCCGCCGTGGGCGCCGCCACCGCCTCGCCTTCCCGGGCGGCGAAGACGGTCTGGTAGCGGGTCTCGTCCTCGTCCTCGGCCAGGTGGTCGATGTAGGGCGGCAGGGGCAGGCGACCGATGCGGTCGATCTCGTCCCAGTCGAGGCCATGGCCGGACTCGACCTGGACCACGCGGAGGCCCTCGGGCAGCGTGTCCAGCACTTGGATTCGGGCCAGCTCGGCGCCGGTGACGGGGTCCACCACCGTGGCTGCGGCCCCTGGCTTCAGGCGTGCCCCGGGTTTCACCAGGGCCTCGAAGCGGCCCGTGCCCAGGCTCCGCAGCAGCAGGGCTTCCCCGGCCCCGCCCCCGGCCCGCCGCAGAAAGAGGCGGGCGTGGCGGACGCGGACATCGTTGGGTACGCAGAGGCTGCCGGTGGGAATCAGGCCGGGCAGGTCGCGGATGGTGCGGTGGGACCAGGCGCCGGTCCGCGCGTCCACCACCAGCAGGCGGGCACCATCCCGGTCCGGCGTGGGATGCTGCGCGATGAGTTCCGGCGGCAGGTCGAAGTGGAAATCGGAACGTCTCATCGAGCGGCGGTCATCCTTCGGCGAACTGCAGCTTGTGCAGCCGGGCGTACTCGCCCTGACGGGCCAGCAGGTCCTCGTGGGTGCCGACCTCGACGATGCGACCCTGCTTCATGGCGCAGATGCGGGTGGCGCGCTGGATGGTGCTGAGGCGGTGGGCAATGACCAGGGTGGTGCGGTTCTGCATGAGGGTCTCGAGGGCATCCTGGACCGCCCGCTCGCTCTCCGTGTCCAGGGCGCTGGTGGCCTCGTCCAGGATGAGGATGGGCGGGTCCTGGAGCAGGGCCCGGGCGATGGCCAGGCGCTGGCGCTGGCCGCCGCTGAGGCTGGAGCCGGTCTCGGCCAGGGGCGTGTCGTAGCCCTTGGGCAGCGCCATGATGAAGTCGTGGGCGTGGGCCTGCTTTGCGGCGGCGATCACGGCCTCGCGGCTGGCCTGCAGGCCGTAGGCGATGTTGTCGTGCACCGTGTCCATAAAGAGCAGGGTCTCCTGGGTGACGATGCCGATGGTCTTCCGAAGCTCGCGGGGATTGAAGTCCCGGAGGTCGATGCCGTCCAGGGTGATGCGCCCGGCGGTGGGATCGAAGAAGCGGGGCACCAGATTCACCAGGGTGGTCTTGCCGCCCCCACTGCCGCCCACCAGGGCCACGGTCTCCCCGGCGCACACATCCAGGTCGATGCCGCTGAGGACCGCGTGCTTGCCATCGTAGGTGAACGCGACGCCCTCGAAGCGCAGCAGGCCGGGCCGGGCGGGCACGGGAGTCGGCTTCGGATTCTCGGGCAGCTCGGGCGGCCGGTCCAGCATCGTGTAGACGCGGTCCAGGCTGGCGGAGGCCACCTGGATCTCATTGTTGAGCTTGGTGAGGCGCCGGAGCGGGTCGTAGAGGGCGTAGATGCCCAGGATGTAGGCGAGGAAGTTCTCGGTGGTGAGGGTGCCGGACTTGAAGCGGCCCGAGGCATAGGCGGCGAGGCTCGCGAGCAGCAGTCCGCCCACCAGCTCCATGATCGGCGTCGACAGCGCCGAGGCCCGGGCGCTCTTCATGCCGAGGCGGTAGAGCTCCTGGTTCTGGACCTGGAAGCGACCCACCTCGTAGGACTCCCGCGCAAAGGCCTGGACCACGCGGATGTTGCTGAAGACTTCCTTGAGGCGCTGGAGCAGGCGGCTGGAGGCCTCCTGGTTCCGGTGGTTCACGCTCCGGATGCGCTGGCTCAGCCGCTTCACCGGGTAGATCACCAGGGGGCCGGCCAGGAACAGGGTGAGGCTCAGCTGCCAGTCCATGTAGAGGACCGTGGCCAGCATGGTGACCGCCACGCAGACCTCGCGCACCGCCTCGGCCAGCTGGTTGCTGGCGATGCCCTGCACGGCGCCCACGTCGCTGATGCTGCGGGTGATCAGCTCGCCGACCGGGTGCTTCTGGAAGAAGGCGGGCTCCTGGGCGAGGAAGTGGGCGAAGAGCCGCTCACGGAGGGCCTGGGTGGCCCGGATGCCGCTGCGGACCATGAGCAGGGTGCCGGAATAGGTGAATAGCCCCTTCATGGTGAAGAGGGAGACCAGCACCAGCGGGACCAGCAGGCCACTGCTGCGCAGGGCCGACGCCTCGGGCAGGCGGGAGAGGGCCCAGGCGCGCAGGTGCTCCAGCTGGACGAAGAGGCCCTGCTGCCCGGCGGGCAGGACATGGACCTTGCCGTCATCGAAGACGAACTTGATGGAGGCAATCAGCGCCCCCTGGCACAGCCCAGCCAGGAGGAGCAGCAGCGATGCCCCCGCGATGGTGGGCGCGTGGGTGCGGAGGTGATCTTTGAAGAAGCGCAGGAGTCGGGACATGTTCGACTCCAGCTTAGAGCCTCTTCGCGGCTTCCGGCTATTCGACCGTCACTGTCACGGTGCTCTTGCTGTCGTCCAGGCTGAACAGCTCGGTCCCCTTGGGGGCGTTCAGCGCCTGGTCCATGATCCGGTCGAGGTCGACGCCCTTGCCCTTGGCCTGGCGTAGCTGCTCGTCCGAGAGGTAGCCGCCCACGGCCCGGGCGAGGCCCAGGGCCAGGCGTACCGTGAGGACCTCGGGCTTGTCGCGCTCCTTGATGCGCACCACCAGGAAGCGGCCCTGGGCGGGACCGGCGGCCTGGGGCTGGGCGCCCATGCCGAGGAGGGCCAGGCGGCAGGCCTCGGAGGAGACGCTTGCGTTCAGCCCGGCCTGCAGCACCGGCACGGCCCGGCTGTCCCGGCGCTTGGCGAGCTGCAGAGCCGCGGCGACGCGGACCTCCTCACGCTCGTCCGCAAGGGCGCTGACCAGCCCGGGGGTGGCGGCGGGGTTGTCCCACTGGCGGATGCCCCAGCACCGCACGCGGTTGAGCCGGGCCTCCTTGCCGAGCATGCGCTGGTCGGGGTGCCGCGCCAGGAACTCCGTGTAGGCGTCGATGGCCTCATCCCACCGCCGGTCCTGCTCCAGGCTGGCGGCCAGCCAGTAGCGCGCGTCGGCGGCCCTGGTGGAGGCGGGGAACTCACGCAGCAGGGTCCGGTAGGCCTGCGCCGCCTCGTACCAGCGCTGGGCATAGCGCAGGTCCCGGCCCTGCAGGAACAGGTGCTCCGCATGGTTCTCGGGGGCGACGGCGAGGGCGGGCTCCGGCGCCGCAATCTCCACCACCGCCGGAACCACCAGCAGGAAGACTGGCATCATGCGCCGTCTCCCCGGAGGCGGCGTTCCATGCGCTCGGACTCGGTCTCAAGGTTGTGGGCCGCGGCCCACTGGCGCAGGGCCTGGGCCCGTTCCACGGGTAGGCAGTTGTCTTCGAAGACAACCTCCGAGAGCCAGGCGTGGAGGCTGGCGCGGATCACTTCTGCCTCCTGGAGGGGTGCGCCTTGGGCGGCGAGCTGGTGGCTGGCCTCCAGCAGCGTCAGGGCCATCTCGCGCTCCTGGCGACGGTCCTCCTCGCCCTTCCGGCACAGGTTTGGGTTCTGCTCGAAGTCCTGGAGGAGGGTGGTGCTCTGGCGGAAGAAGGCGATCCAGGCGCGGTCCTGGGTCCGCTTCTGGGCCAGGGACTCGAGGCGGGCGGTATCCCGGGCCTGGGCCCGGATGGACTGGATTCGTTGGACCGTGAAGGCGGCGGGGAGGAGGGCCACCAGCAGGACGGCGGCGGCGGCGAGGCTCCAGGAACCCGTCCAGCGGGCCCGGGGGGGCGGCGCCAGCTCGGCCGCCAGGTCCGCGCCATGGCAAGTCAGGGCCAGGTGGAGTTCCAGCAGGTCCGCCAGCTCCGCCTGGGCCGCGGAATCCTCGGGCCAGAGCTCGGGCTGCTCAAGGAGCTCGTACAGCCGGGCCTCGTCCAAGGGACTGGCGTTGGCGCGCTGGGAGTCGGAGGGGGCGGTCATGGCTGGGGTCCAAGGTTCTTGCGAAGTTTCTGGAGGCTCTGGAACAGGGTGGCTTTCACGGTCCCCTCGGCGCACCCGAGCTCCTGGGCGATCCGCTTCACGGGATGCTCATGCACGTAGTAGGCGGTCACCATGGCCCGCTGGCGGGGGGTCAGGCCCTCCAGGGCTCCGCGCAGAGCCTGAAGTCGCCGGCTTTGGTCCACGGATTCCCAGGGTGAGGCTTGGTGGGGATCAGGTGCGTCAAAGGTCTCGGGAGGGGATACCTCTCGTCCTCTTCTACGCAGGTGGTCCGTCGCTGCATTAGCCGCCAATGTAAAAAGCCAGGCAGCCACCGGCCGACCCTCTTCAAAACGTTGACAATGCTGGAGGCACTTAAGAAAAACCTCCTGAGCGAGCTCCTGCACGACCCCGGCCTCGCCCTGGAGCCGCCGGTGCAGAAAGGCGAAAAGGGGTCGCTCGAACCGGGCCATGAGGTGGGCGAGAGCTTCCTCCCGGCCGGCCTTGAGCTGGGCCATCCAGTACTCGGGGGTGGGGTCCTCTGGCGCCGTGAAGCCGCCGCCCGCAGGGAGGGAGAGCGCCGAACTCATGCCTTGGGGCCTCGGCTCAGGGTCGGGAAGGTGAGCCCGGACTGGCCCAGCTTCTCCATCACCAGCTTGAGCTGCTCGGTGGTGAGGTTGCAGCGCAGGCCCACCCGCCGCTTCTCCTGCAGCAGCTCCGGGGCCGAGCCGGGCGTGGACTGCACGGCGTTGGCTGCCGCCACCAGGCGCTGCAGCCAGGGTGCCACCTGGTTGATGCCCTCGGGGGTGCCCGCCAGGGCCAGCTCGAAGTGCACGGGCTGGCCCGGCTCGGCCGCTGGCGTGATGCTCCAGAAGAGGGCCTTGACGCCCTGGGGCAGGTCCTTCATGAAGCTGCCTTCAAGGTTTTGGCGCAGGGTCCCCAGCAGGGCCTCCGGCTGGATGAAGCCCTGGAAGGGCGCGCGGGGGCTGATCCACTCAGCGGCCAGCGCCGCGTCCGGCTGGGCACTGAGGCCCTCCTTCGCGGCCATGCGGGTCAGGGCCTCCAGAGCGCCGATCCAGATCTGGCCCTTCTCGTCGCTGGCAGCCCGGATGTGGGCCTTGGTGCCCTGGGACTCGAAGTCGAGGATGACGTGCAGGGGCCAGTCCCGGCCCTGGAGGCGGAGGCTGCCCTCCTGGGGGAAGGACTCGGCCAGGGCCGCCACCAGGGCGGCGGGCTCCTTGAACTGATTGAGCTGGATCACGACATGCTGAAGCCCCTTCTGCAGGGTGGCCTCCGTCTGCTGGGGTACGCCGACAACATGGAAGGTCACCCGGCCGGTCTCGGTGCGGGGGTTGATGTGGGCCTTCTGCAGGAAGAGGTCCAGGGCCCGCTCGACCATGGGGTCGCGGCCGAGGAGACCCTGGACCTCCTTGTGGGTCAGGACCCAGCCCGCCTCGCCGCTAAAGGCAAGCACGCTGTCCACAGGGGCGGACTGCACCCACCCCGGCATCCGCACCTTGGGTCGGCAAGAGCTGGCAAAGGGCAGGCACACCAAAGCCACCGCGGCGGGAATCAGCATGACTGCGGGGCGTCGCATGGGGGCTCCTGGAGGGGCTACGCAGGGGCGGCCTGAATGTTTATTCCAATCAGCCCAAGGCCCGGAGGGCGGCGGGCAGGTGGGGGCTGCGCTGAATCTGCTGCTGTTCTGCCTCGGAGAGCAGGCCCCAGATCCTCAGGGCGGAGTCCCGGGGGGTCTTGGGGTTCAGCAGCAGCTCGGACATGATCGCGGCGTGGGCCATGAGCACCGGGTGGCCCGCGATCTGGCCGAGCACGCTGCGGGGCGTGAGCTTATTCCGGGCCAGGCGCAGGAGGATGCCTGGATCCAGCTGACGGTCGGCGACCATCCGGAGGAGGGTCTCCTCGTCCTGCAGCACCTCCTGGGGCAGGTGGCGCATGAGCTCGCCGCCAGAGGTGCGCAGGGCGGTGATGCGGTCGGCCACGGGCAGGCCCAGGTAGAGCGAGCGGAGTGTCTCGAGGGCCCGCCGCTTGACCTCCAGGTGCAGGACCCGGGGATCCCGCAGGACCTCGATGGTGGCCTTGATGCCAGCCAGTCGGCCGAGGAGGCGGAGGGCCGAGGGCTCGGAGAGTCCGGGGTGGTGGACCAGGGCCTCGACCACCAGGGGATCCTGGGACCAGAGCAGGTGCCCGGCCACCACCTCGGCGCGCTCCCGGGAGAAAGCTGGGAGGGTGGAGGCCAGCAACCGCGGGGTCAGGGCCGGGTTCTCCAGGGCAAGCCGGAAGACCTGCGGATCGGGGTCCTTCAGCACCTGGCTGAGCTGCTCTTCCTGGGTGGCCTGGGTGGCGAGGAAGGCCCGCTCCTCCAGGGTGGCCCAGCGGCCCTCTTCGCCTCGCTCCGGCAGGGCAGAGGCGAAGCCCGAGCGCTGCCGCTGGAGGCGGTCATAGAAGTACTTCACCACGCGGAGGAGGTGCGGCGCGTGGCGCTTCGCCCAGAAGGTGACGAACTGGTACTCGCTCTCGTCCAGCTGGGTGAACAGGCTCACGATCCGCCGCAGGCTCGAAGGGTCCTTGGCGCCCAGCTCCAGGACCGCCACCAGGTGCTGGGACAGGGCGGTCCGCCGGCTCAGGTCGCCGGGGCTTCCGGGGGCCTCCTGCAGGCTCTGCCGCACGGGATCCCGGAAGTACCAGCGGGCCTCGGCGTAGACCTCCTCGAAGAAGGTGGCCTCGTCGGACTGGGCCAGGGCCTGGCAGACCAGGTCCTCAGACACCATCGGGTTCTGCAGGGCCGCGTGGCGAAGCTCTGGATCCGCGTCCACCAGAAAGGTGAGCAGCTCATCGGGCTGCGCGGTCTGCCGCGCCTGGTCGAGCCGCTGGGGACGGTCGAGGCCTTTCGCCACGAGTTGGTCAGGCAGGGGGTCCGGCAGGGCCGCCAGGGCCTCCCAGTCCGGATGCTCGGGCGGCAGGGCCGGCAGCTCCTGGGTGGTTCCCGTGGCGCTGACCGTCTTGGCCAGCTGCTTTGCGAGGAGCTTGGCGACGGGCTTCAGGCCGACGTTGAGCTGGGAGTAGAGGGCCTTCACGGATTCGGCGCGCTCGGCCTTCTCCTCGGCGGGAGCCTTGTCCATCTCCCGCATCTGATCGAAGAGCGACACGACCATTTCCAGATCGCGGCGAATGGCCTCCGGGGTGGCCTCATTCTCGGCCACGCCGAGCAGGATGGGCCAGTGGGCCAGCCAGTGGGGGGTCCGGGCCATGACCGTGAGCAGCCTTGGCGAGGCCAGGGTGCGGGCCAACCCCTCGAGCATGCTGATCTGGCTCTCGGAGGGGAGCTGCGAGCGCACCAGGGCCAGGTGCCTGAAGTGGACCCTCTCCGCCTCGCCAAGGGACTCCAGGAAATCGGATTCCCGTGTGGTCACGGCCCCTCCCGGATCAGGCGCAGGTGGCCTGGAGGAAGGCCAGGAGGCGGGGGTCCTGCCGGAACAGCACCGCATCCACCAGCCCGCCCTTCAGGCTTGGGTGCGAGGACAGCGCCTTCAGGTGGGCGGGAACGGTGAGGCTGCCGCCCATGATCAAGGGCAGGCCCGTGGCCACCGCGAGCTCGTTGGCGGTCTGGAAGTCCGGGACGGCGGCGGCATCCTCGGGGATGTCCACGAAGAGCAGGCGGCGGAAGCCGTAGGCCTTGGCCCGCTGCGCCAGCTCCAGGGCGCTCATGGGAGTGGTGTCCACCCAGCCGGAGCGGTGGACTTTGCCCCCCCGGGCATCGATGGCGGCGACCAGGTTGTTCTGGAAGCGGGCCATGAGCTGCTCGGCCACCATCGGGGACTTGTGGAGGATGGTGCCGGCCACCAGCCAGCTGGCGCCGAGATCGAGGAAGAACTGAGCCTGGTCGGAGCTGCGAATGCCCCCCGCGACCTGGAGGCAGACCTTCCGGTCCCGGGCCCGGCAGCGCTGGAGGACCTGGCCGATGATGTCGCGGTTGTTGCCCTTGCCCAGGGCCGCATCGACATCCACTAGCGCCAGGCGGGTGGCACCCTCGTCGATGAGGCGGTCAGCCAGCTCCTGCGGGCTTTCCTCGCAGGACGCCACGCCCCTTGCGGTGGAGACCACACGGCCGTTCTGGAGGTTCAAGGTAGGGTAGATCTTCAAGCGCTCACCTTGGGCGACAGGCCAATGGGAGTGTAACGCATCAGGAGGGGGACCGCGCCGCGATCAAGTCCAGCAGCTTCCGGGCGGCATCGCTTTCGGCCCGCTTGCGGGTGAGGCCCTCGGCCTCGGTCGCAAGCTCGCCGATGGCGGCTCGCATGGTGAAGCGGGGGGCGTGGCCGGGCCCGGCCTGCCCCACCTGGACATAGACCGGAGCGGCAAGGCCGAGCCGGGCCGCCGTTTCCTGGAGGTGGGTCTTGGGATCCCGCTGGGTGAGGGTGTCGGCCCGGGCAGCCTGGACGTCCTCCCGGAAGCGCGCCTCGACCAGGACCTTCACGGTGGCCCCAGCATCGGCGCCAGCGGCCTGGGCATCGAGGTAGATGGCTGCGAGCAGGGCCTCCAGGGCATCTGCCAGGGGCTTGGGACCCATGGGTGGGGCTTTGCGCGGGTGGGCGGCACTCAGGAGCTGGTCCAGGCCCAGGTCCAGGGCCCAGGCCGCCAGGGATTCCGTGCAAACCAGCAGACCCCGCAGCTTGCTCATGGGGCCCTCTTGCCATTCTGGGTGGGCTTCGAAGAGGATCCTGGCCATCGTGAAGTTGAGCAGGGCATCCCCCAGGAACTCCAGGCGCTGGTTGTCCTGCCCCTTGGTGGCCGAGGCATGGGTGAGCGCCTCCACCAGGAAGGCCCGGTTCGAGAAGGTGTAGGCCAGGCGGGTTTCAAGAGCATCCTGGCCGCTGGTCTGCCTGGCGCGCATCAGTCCCCGAGGTCGGAAGGCAGCTTCCCGCTGAGCCGCGCCTGATTGAGCACGGACCTGAAGCGGGCGTTGCGGGAGGACATCTGGCCGAGGATCCCCTGGCGACGGGCCTGGTGGAGCGCTTGGTTGAACTCGGCCTGGCGGCCTTGGTCATAGAGGACCACCGCCAGCCAGGCGTGGGCGTTGATGTTGGAGGGATCAGCCTTCAGGGCCTGGCGGAAGCCGTGGATGGCCTTTTCCGGCTGGCTGTCTGCCAGCTGGATCGCCTCGCTGAGGGAGACGTTGCCGAGGTTGAGGCGCTCGTGGACCTCAAGCTTGTTGAGCTTCTCGGCCTGATAGAGTTCCGGCTGCTCGATGGCCTTGGCTACTGGAGCCGGCTTGGCCTTGGCTGCCGCCGGTTCAGGTCGAGGCTCAGACCGGGGTTCGGGTTTGGACTCCGCCTTGGACACCGCTGGGGGTTCCACCTGGGCGGGTCCCGCAGGCACCGGCTTGGGAGCCGCCGGGGACCCCGGGTTCGGGGGGGCCGGGGCTGGGCCCTGTTGCGATGCGGAGGCCGGTTTCGGCTCGGGGCTGGTTGCGCCCTCGGGGAGTGGAGCCCGGCCCCGGAGGGCCCACCAGGAGGTGGCACCCACGCCGACGAGCAGCAGGGCCGCCAGGCCCAGCCACAGGCCCTTGCTC
>Ga0194052_1000371_pt1 | contig 29491 bp, 26 predicted proteins | sample SepL226m_MetaG_FD_160117 | JGI IMG/M metagenome (GOLD analysis project Ga0194052, IMG submission 160117) | Anoxic zone freshwater microbial communities from boreal shield lake in IISD Experimental Lakes Area, Ontario, Canada - Sep2016-L227-6m | ecosystem: Environmental > Aquatic > Freshwater >...
GCCACCTGGGGACGGAACAGCACATCCAGGAGCCACTCGTCAGGACCCACGTTGTGGCCGGCGTGGCGGAAGCCCTGGCGGCTGTGGATGACCAGCAGGGAGTTGCGGGCCACGGAGTCCAGGGGCTTGACCCGGCCACCCTCGAGGATGGGGAGCGTGCCAAAGCCGGAGGCATCGAAGCCGCGGACTTTTCCGGAGGGCAGGGCGAAGGTCAGGGCAAGGGCCAGGGCGAGGCCGCCCGCGATCCAGGAGAGGTACTTGGTGAGGAAGTTCATGGTCAGGCCTCCTTCTTGTCCTGCCGACGTTTGAGGGAACGGCGGAGGACGATGGCGAAGTGCACGAGCAGGCCGATCGAGACCAGCACGCAGGACACATACGGGAGAAGCCAGCCGGGATTTTCAACCACGGAAAGGACGGACAGCGTGTCGTTCTTGCCAAAACTCGCCTGGTAGAAGGTCTTGCCTTCGTAGCGCAGGGGCTGGTTCATGTAGATGAGCACCTCGCGGGATTCCTTCTGCGAGGGGTTCACCACCTGAACCAGGCTGGAGAAGTTCTTGGGGATGTCGGTGCCGGGATAGACGTCGTGCCGGAACTGCTTGAGGGTGAAGGCGTAGGGCAGGTACAGCCGACGCAGGCGCATGGTCAGGAGGTAGGTGTGCCCCTCGTGGGTGAAGGACTGGGGGGCGCCGATGGCCGCCGAGGCCAGCCAGACCCCGTAGCTGCGGCCGCCGGCGGTGGGCTCGACGAAGGCCGAGGCCTGATTCATCTCGCCGTCCGCAGTGACCGTGGGCTGCTCGACCACGAGGACGCCGGGCCCCACGCCCGCGGTGGCCATGGAGGTCTGGCCCGCGGGCAGGTTGGAGAGCTCGGCGTTGGCAAAATACTTCTTCACGTTCATGGTGAGCGGCGTGCCGGGGATGGGGATGGCCCCGCCTCGGGTGAGCTCGCTGTCGGGGATGGAGTAGACCTCGTCCCAGGTGGGATCGGTGACGTCGATGACCGCCAGCTCCATGTTCTTGTAGCTCTGGACATAGTTGACGGTCTGGCCGACCTCGATGGACATGTTGGTGTCCACCTGCATCATGCCGGCCACGAACTCACCGGCGAACAGCACCACGAGACCCGCATGGATCAGCCACAGCCCGGCCTTGGCCCAGGTGCGCTTCAGCTCGAGGGTCTTGCCCGTCAGGTTGATGGTGAGGAGCAGTCCGACCAGGGCCGCGCCGGGAAATACCGGGACAGGGAAGGGTAGGGCCGCGAACTGCCGCCACACGATGAAGCTGCGCATGTAGGCGTTGACAGCGCCGGCGGTGCCCATCTCCACCTGGGCCAGGGTGCAGAGCACCACGAGGGCCATGAGCAGAGCCAGCAGGACAATGGTCAGCTGGATGGACTTCAGGAACTTCCAGGTTTGGAGGGCGAGTGACTTAATCAAGGTGGAGGCTCTCCAGAATGTGCATGAAATCGGGCTTGGCCTTGGCCACGGGGTCCGCGTCGCCGGTCATCTTCAGGAACCAGGTGTTGCCGTCCGGCGTGGAGATGTAGCCCGCCACCATCCGACTCTTGGTCTTGCCTTCACTGCTGAAGTCATACACGTTCAGGGGGCCTGCCTTGGTCTTCATGGCCGTGCGGGCCTTGGCCAGTCCCGCCTCGTCCAGGGGCGGTAGCGCGATCTGGCCGCGCCAGCGGTTGACGTTTGCCAGCTCGCCGCCCGCGGGCCCTGGCAGCACCACCACCGTGGCCTCCAGCTTGCCGTTCACAGGCGCCTTGAAGGTAGCGAAGCGCATGCCGTCGCCGGGGGCCGAGGTCCAGCCCTTGGGCAGGGACCACTTCAGCGCAGCCTTGCCCGAGGGGGCAGGCGGCGCCGGCATGTCGGAGGGGCCGCCGGTGCGATCACCCATGGGCTGGGGAGGCGCGGCTGGGCGGGGGTTGTTGGGCGCGTTCGGGGCCTCCCTGGGGACCCGGTAGTGGGCCACCTGGTCGCGCTGGCAGCCCAGGGCTAGGAGAGCCAAGCCGACGCCGGTCAGCAGGGCGCGCATCTCAAAGGATGAGCGAGGGTGTTGAGAAGGAATCGGTGGGTTCGGCAAGGGGCTTCCTCGGTGACATTTCAGGGTATCGAACCTTGCCGGATGAGGGTAGGTTGAATTTCAACAACACCTTATAGTCCTTTAGGTTTAACTGCACAGAAGAGTGATCTTCCCTTGGCGATGCCTAAGAAAAAACCCCCCATGTAACCTGGAGCCATGACGGCCTTCGATCCCTGGGAACCCTATCGCGACCTGCGCTTCGCCGGGACGCGGGAGCATCCCCGCTTCGGCACCTGCTTCATCGCCGAGGGTCGCATTCTGGTGGAGGACCTGCTGGCCGCAGGCCGCGCAGGCCGGATGCAGGTGATCTCCGTGGCCGCCACCACCACCGCGGCCGCGGCGGTCCAGCCGCTGTTGCCGCCGGGCACCGAGCTGCTGGTGGCGGAACCCTCGGTGCTGTCCTCGCTGGCCGGATTTCCCTTCCATCGCGGCCTCATGGCCTGTGCCGCGGTGCCGTCGCCGCCGCCCTCTGCGGAGCTGGTGAAGGCCCATCGGCTGCTGGTGCTGCCCCGCCTCTATGACAGCGAGAACCTGGGCCTGCTGCTGCGCAGTGCCGCAGCCCTGGGCCTGGACGGCGTGCTGGCCGGCCCCGGGCCTGGCCTCTGGAGCCGCCGCACCGTGCGGGTCTCCATGGGCGCCGTCTGGCGCATCCCGGTCTGGCACGCCGAGGATCCCTGGCCCCCGCTCGCGCACTGGAAGGCGGCTGAGCCCGGCGCGGAGGTGGTCGCCGCCGCCCTGACCGCCACGGCGGAGGACGCCCGGTCCTGGCACCCTGGGTCTCGCTGCGCCCTGGTGATGGGTCCCGAGGACACCGGTCTCGACGCGGCGCAGCTGGCTTGCTGCGACCGCGCGGTGGCCATCCCCATGGCCTCCGGCATGGACAGCCTCAACGTCGCTGCCGCCGGGGCCATCCTGATGTTCCGCATGGTCGAGGGCCGGGGCTGAGGTAAAAATTTGTCCCGACAGCAAAATGATGCCCCTTGGTGCAATAGCGAAACTCCCCCCGGTCGCTACCCTGGGTTACAGAGGCAGCCAGCCTGGCTGTGGGGGGATTGCATGGCTAGTTCTGGAGCACAGGAAAAAAGGGCGGCGGATCCCTGGACGGCCTGGGATGAGGCTCTGGAGCAGGTGGCTCTGCCGCAGGATCCGCGGAATGAGTTCTATCCGATGCCGGCGTTTCTGCAGGAGATCCTGAGTTCCTTCGCGGAGTTCGACCCTAAGACCTTGCGCATGGACGGCTCCAGCGGCGCGGAAGTGCCGAGCAGGCGTCGTGAACTGCGCCGAGGAGTGGTACCCAAGGCTAGGCCACGAAGAAGTCACGCCGCCTGATTCCCTCCTGAGTCCCGGCAGGTCCACGCCGGTCCGGGTCGCTGCGGTGATTGCTTAGTCCCCACAGGAGGCTGGCGGAGGTGACGCCTCCCGGAAGGTCAAGTGCAAACAGGCTGAGGCCTTGGGTCGTGGCCTGCATCAATGGGTTTGTCCGGCCCCTTTACTCCGCCCGTGATTCGCATTCCCGACGGATGAAAACGCTGGGATGGATCGCGTGGTGGGCAGATGCTGCGCAGGTGCTAAGTGCTTCTGCGGAGGGACGGAAATTTGTCTAGATTTTCTGGAAAGGGTGTCCTCTGAAGGGGGTGTGACGATACACGGGAACCTCCTCATGAGCTTCCCATGATGCCCCCAGGCACCTCCATCGAACCCGCGGTCTTCGGCTTCCCAGCCACCGGAGGCGGGAAATGACTGGAGAGGCAAAGGCCACAGCCTACCTGATCCTGGGGCTGATCTTCCTGATCATGCCATCCCTCACCTGGGTGATTCTGGCGCGGCAGCGCTCGCGCGTCGTGGTGCTCTGGTGCGGTGGCAGCCTGCTCTGCGCCGGGGGCCTGATCCTGATCGGTCTCCGGGGGAGCATTCCCGACTGGGCAAGCTTTGCGGCGGCCAACCTCATGACCTTCGCGGCCCTGTTGAGTTCCATCCAGGCACTGCGCCTGGACCAGGGGGCGCCCTGGCGGCTTTGGTTGATGGTCGTTGCCTGCCTGGGCTATCTGCTGGTCTTTGAGTTCATTCGGCAGGGATTGGGCAACACCCCCCTCCGCCTGGGCTTCGTCGGCCTCGTCCAACTGGTCCTCCTGCTGCAGGTGGTCCGGTGGGCCTGGTGCATCGCCCGCCGGCAGCAGAGCCTGGGCGCCCTGGCGATCGCCGGATCCCACCTGCTGCTGGCGGTCGCCATGCTCGTCCGCCTGATGAACCTGATCCAGGCCCGAGGCGGTGGCTCGAACCTCCACCCGGTGGCGGTGGGACTGCTGGCCTCGGCGGGGGTGCTGGCTGCCATCGTGGGTGATGTGGGCTTCATCGGCATCGCCATCGAGCGGTTGGCGCGCCAGCAGCTGGAAGCTGTGGCCAGCAAGGTCCGGATGGAGGAGAGCCTGCGCCTCGGAAACCAGCTGGCCCAGCTGGATCGCCAGCGGAGCCTGGGCTTGATGGCGGCCACCCTGGCCCACGAGCTGAACCAGCCCCTCACGGCCATCCTGGCCAGTGCCCAGGCGGCCCGGCGGGGCACCGCCGGGAATCGTCTGGATCCGACCCAGAGCCTTGAGTTGCTGGACAAGGTGATCCTCAACACCCGCCGCATCTCCGGCATCACCGACCGCATCCGCAGCTTCATCCGGCCGGGCGAGGCCCAGTCGGCACCCGTGGATCTGGTGCGGATCACCCGCGAGATGCTCGAACTCATGCAGCCCGACCTGCGACGCCATGGTGTCCGGGTGGCCTTCCCGGCGGCCGGGGAACCGGTCCTGGTGCAGGGTGACGCCATCCAACTGTCCCAGGTGGTACTGAATGTCCTCCGGAATGCCATCGACGCGGTCCAACTGGTCCCAGACCGATCCATCCAGATCCAGATCCTGCGGTCCAGCCGTGAGGTGGCCCTGGGCATCTCGGACTCAGGGCCGGGTCTGGACCCCGAGGTGGCCGAGCAGGTCGGGACGCCCTACTTCACCACCAAGAAGCAGGGCCTGGGGCTGGGCTTGTCTATCTCCACCGCCAACCTGCGTCAGCACCAGGGGGACCTGACCCTCCGCAACGCCGAGGGGGGCGGAGCCTGCGCGGATATCCGGCTGCCGCTCCCGGCTGGAGCTGCCCTATGAGCGGCGTGTCCGTCAGGGCTAGCTTTCTAGCCCATGAACAAGGGCGGCTCATTGCCGCCCCAGGAACAGCCATCGGGCTAATGCTCTTCGGTGATGGATCGCCTGGAGACGGGAGGTGATCGGGCCGACGGGCAACCTGTCCAACCCGACCCTGGGGCTGATCTACCTGCTCATGCCTGCCCTCATCTGGGTGGTCCTGGCCCGGCTTCGCTCGCGGGTCGTGGCGCTTTGGTGCCTGGGCAGCCTGCTGGTATCCGTGAGCCAGCTCCTGCCTGGGCTCGAGCCGACCCTTCCGGGCTGGTTCGTTGCTCCGGCCGTCACCCTCGCGACCTTCGCGGGCGAGCTCTGCGGCGTTCAGGCGCTCCGCCTTGACCAGGGAGCGCCCTGGCGGCTCCGCTGGATGGCGGCGGCCACTCTGGGCTTTCTCCTGGTCTACGAGCTCTGTCTGCATACCCAAGGCAGGGTCACCCTCCGCCTGGCCTTCGTCCCCCTCGTCTATCTTCTCCTCGTGCTGCAGGTGGTGTGGTGGGCCAGCCGCATCGCCCGCCAACAGTGGAGCCTGGGCGCCCTGGCCATCGTCGGCTCCCACCTGGTGCAGGCGATCAGTCTGTCTTTCATCCTGGTGGAGCTGATCCACCCCCGGGGTGGCGTCCTGGCCTGCCCCCGGGAGGGCGCAGCCATGTCGGACACCACGGAGATGCTGGCCGCCATTGGAGCTGACGTGGGTTTCATCGGTGTCGCCCTCGAACGGTCGCTCCGCCAGTGGCTCGAAGCCTCCGCCAGCCAGGCCCGCTTGGAAGAAAGACAGCTGCTCGGCAACCAGCTGGCCCACTTGGATCGCCAGCGGGGCTTCGGCCTGGTGGCGGCGTCCCTGGCCCACGAGCTGAACCAGCCCCTCACCGCCATCCTGGCCAGTGCCCAGGCGGCACGGCGGGGTGCTGCTGCCGAGCGCCTGGGCCTGGACCAGAACCTCGAGCTGCTGGACAAAATTATTTTCAACACTCGCCGCATCACCGGCATCACGGAGCGCATTCGTGGCTTCATCCGGCCGAGCGGGCTGGACTCGGCTCCCGTGGACCTGGAGCTGATCACCCGCGAGATGCTCGAACTCATGCAGCCAGACCTGCGACGCCATGGTGTTCGGGTGACCTTCCCGGCGGTCGGGGAACCGATCCTGGTGCAGGGCGACGCCATCCAGCTGTCCCAGGTAGTGCTGAATGCCCTCCGGAACGCCATCGAGGCCGTGCAGCTCGTCCCGGTCCGGTCCCTTGAGATCATGCTCACCCGGTCGGCCAGCGAGGCCGCCCTGTGTCTCCGTGATTCGGGGCCGGGCCTGGACCCCGCGCTGGCCGACCAGGTCGGGACGCCCTACTTCACCACCAAGGAGCAGGGTCTGGGGCTGGGCCTGTCCATCTCCACCGCCATCCTGCAGCAGCACCAGGGGAGCCTGACCCTCCGCAACGCCGAGGGGGGCGGGGCCTGCGTGGACATCCGGCTGCCGCTCCTGGCTGAGGGTGGCTCATGAACGAGAGAAGCCCCGAAAGGAGGATGCCGTGTCCAACATGAATCTGGGGCTGATCTACCTGCTCATGCCCATCCTCATGTGGGTGGTCCTGGCGCGGCTGCGTTCGCCCGTGGTGGCGCTCTGGTGCCTGGGTAGCCTGCTCGGGGCCGGGGCCCTGCTCTTGGCCGAACTTTTTGCGTTCATTCCGCCCTGGATCAACGCACCCATGGTCAACCTCCTGGAGTTCACCAGCTTGCTGAGTTCCATCCAGGCGCTGCGCCTGGATCAGGGGGTGCCCTGGCGGTTCCGCTGGATGGCCGCGGTCAGTCTGGGTTATCTGGTGGTCTTTGAGATCTGTCGCGAGGTGTATGCCCTTGGCATCTACCGCCTGGCCCTGGTGCCCCTGGTGGAACTCGTCCTCGTGCTGCAGGTGGCGGGCTGGGCCTGGCGCATCGCCCGTCGGCAGAAGAGTGCGGGCGCCCTGACCATTGCCATCTCCCATCTGCTGGCCTCGGTCGCCATGCTCGTGGTCCTGGCAGAGCTGTTCTTCCCCAGGGGTGGCGTCCCGAGCTGCCCCCGGGACGGCGCTGGCCTGACGGACACGCTGGGGATGCTGGCCGGCCTGGCGGGGGACGTGGGCTTCATCGGCCTCGCCCTCGAGCGGTCGCTCACTCAGTGGCTGGACGCCGCCAGCAAGCAAGCGCGCCTGGAGGAGCGGCAGCTGCTCGGCAATCAGCTGGCCCATCTGGATCGCCAGCGGGGCTTCGGCCTGGTGGCGGCGTCCCTGGCCCACGAGCTGAACCAGCCCCTCACGGCCATCCTGGCCAGTGCCCAGGCGGCCCAGCGGGGCACATCCGCAAACCGACTGGACCCAGCCCAGAGCCTCGAGCTGCTGGACAAGATCATTCTCAACTCCCGTCGCCTCTCCACCATCTCCGGCCGCATCCGCAGCTTCATCAGGCCGGGCGAGCCGGAGCTGGGCCCCGTGGACCTGGAGAAAATCACCCGTGAGATGCTCGACCTGGTCGAGCCGGACCTGCGGCACGTGGGTGTTCAGGTGGTCTTCCCCAAGGGTGCCGAATCGCTCCTGGTGCAGGGGGATGCGATTCAGCTGGCCCAGGTGGTCCTGAATGTCCTCCGGAACGCCATCGAGGCGGTCCAGCTGGTCCCGGATCGGTGGATCCACATTCAGCTCACCCGGGCGGCCGGCGAGGCCGTCCTGAGCATCCATGACACGGGACCAGGTGTTGGCCCCGAACTGGCCGACCGGATTGAGATGCCCTACTTCACCACCAAGCCGGACGGCCTGGGGCTGGGCCTGTCCATCTCCACCACCATCCTGCAGCAGCACCGGGGGAGCCTGGTCATCCGCAATGCCGAAGGGGGCGGGGCCTGCGTGGACATCCGGCTGCCGCTCCTGGTCGCCGAGGGAGCGCTGCCATGAGTCCTGGGCCTGGAACCTCCCGCCTCAAGAGTGGACCGCAGCTCTGTTCTGCCGCGGAACTGCTCGAGCGCTGCCGACGGGGCCGCATCATCCTCATCGACGATGATGTCGAGATCCTGGTTGCAGTCACGTCGCTGCTGGAGCTTGAAGGGTATGCCTGCGAGCCCTTCTCCTCTGGTGTGGACTATCTCAGGCAGCTCGAAGTCCCTCGGAGCTGCCCCCCCCCGGGGGGGCCCAGCTGTGTCCTGCTCGACGTGATGATGCCGGATCTGGATGGTCTGGAGGCCCAGCGCCGCCTAGCCCTCCTCGATGACACGCCGCTGTTGCTCATGAGCGGCGCCAGCGGGGTCCAGGAGGCGGTCACGGCCTTCCGCGCCGGCGCCCTCGATTTCCTGATCAAGCCTATCGAGGCCGAGACCCTGTTCCAGGCCGTGGAGAAGGCCCTCCAGGTAAGCCGGGAACGCCTGGCCCTGAGGGTGCGGACGCAGGCCCTGACCCGAAAGCTTGCGGCCCTGACGCCGCGGGAACACGATGTCGCGGTCCGGGTCGCCCGCGGCAAGCTCAATCGGGTGATCGGTGCAGAGCTGGGCCTCGCCCTTCGCACCGTCAAGCTCTACCGGCAGCGGTGCCTGGAAAAGCTAGAAGCTCGCAGCACGGCGGACCTCATCCGGATCCTGCAGGAAGAGGGCCTCTGATCCGTCGTCGCTGCGGTCCTTCGGCGGGGCAGGCTCGTCAGGGCTCGCGGCTGGCGGCGATGTCGAGGAGCCGAGTCAGCTCGCGGACGACTTCCCGGCGGTTGCCGTCGGCTTCGTAGAGGGCGGCGACTTTCTTGCGGGCGGTCCCCACATCGCCGCAGGCCTTGCCTCGGCTGATGAGCTCCCGGCAGGCCTCGGGCATGGGGCCCCAGCTGCCGCACTCCACGAAGCGGTCGCTGAGGAAGATGAACCTGGGGATGGCCTCGCCGCCGTTGGTAAGGAACCGCACGAAGACATCCGGATGCTGCTCCCGGCTGAGGTAGCGCACGGACAAGGACGGTGCAGCCTCGGCCAGGCGCTGCAGCACCGGCACGTGGCGCACCACATCGCCACACCAGTCCTCGGCGATGGCCACCACGTGCACGGGCCGGGGCAGGGCGCCCAGGAAGCCCACCACCTGCGGCTCCAGCACCAGGGCCTGGCGCAGGACCTCCATCTTGTCGCGCAGCTCTGCGGACTCGGCAATGCCCAGCCAAGCCGAATACGCCAGGCCGGACTCGAAGACAGCCTTCCAGTCGATCACAGGCAGCGTGGCGGGGCGGGGCATGGGGACTCCAGGGATAGGCGACCAAGAACTGATCACCACAAAGATCCCATGCCGGGCGCCGGCGTGTGGGTTGGGATGAAAAAGTCACCACCAAGGCACCAAGGACACCCAGCGGTGCCGTCGCATCGCGCACGGGCCCGCCGCAGGCGGCTTCCGGCATGGCCGGAAGTGATCCCGGGGGTGCCAGGGTCGCGTCCCAAGAAGCGCAGCCCCGGCGGGCCCGGGATCCAACCCGTGCTGTAAGAGTGGCAGTCCCCAGTGGTTGTGTGCGAGGTGGCCCCGCCTGAGGGGCCATGCTTTTCTTGGTGTCCTTGGTGTCCTTGGTGTCTTGGTGGTGATCAGTTCTGTTCTGGCGGGGCGTATTTACATGGGTGATGATTTGAACCCCAAAGAACACAAAGGGCACAAAGAAGAGCTGGCAAGCAGGCCAGAGCCTTCTCCGCTTTACGCTGCGCCTCGGCCTTCCTCCGCTTACCTCGCCGCTTTTTCTATCGGGCTCCGAAGCCTCGGCAGCAGGAACCCGGTGCGGGCCTTGTAAGCGGCCCAGCCGGGATGGCGGGAGAGGCTGGCTTCGATCAGGAGGATGTTGGGCAGGAACACCAGGCCCCAGACCCAGGCCAGCACCAGCCAGGGCAGCCAGTGGCGGGCGAGCAGGGCATAGGCGGCATAGAGCAGCATCTCCCCCAGGTAGTTTGGGTGCCGCACGCGGCTGAAGAGGCCATCGCTGATGAGGCCCGGACCGCGTGCCAGGGCCGTGTGCTTCTGCGCGTCCGCCGCCAGCATGAGGGCCAGGCCCACCGTGTGCATCGCGATGGCCAGGGCCAGCAGCCAGGGCGCGGGCTCGGGCCGGGGGCCCAGGAGGGGCGTCACCACGAGCACCGGGGCGATCCAGTAGGGGCCCAGCACCGCCAGCCAGGTAAGGAGGCCACCGGCCCAGGTGGCGCGGGCGTTCCAGCGGGCATCCGGAGCGGCCGCGTGCTTCAGCAGCCAGCAGAGCCCGTAGGTGCCGTGCAGGGCCAGGTAGGTCCAGGCCGCGCTGCCCCAGTTGCCGCAAGCGGCCATGAGGCCCAGGACGAAGAGCCCTGTGCCGCCCTTCTGCAGGTTGATCAGGGTGGCCAGCCTCCAGGGCCGGGGTCCGCCGCCCAGGTCCTGGCTCAGGTGGCTCGCCAGCGCGTGCAGGGCGCAGGCCCAGGCAGGCACGGCGGCCCGGGAATCGGCTGCGCTCGCGGGGGAATCCGGATTGGCCATGGGCCATGATGACGGCTTGGCGGCCGTGCGGACAGGGCTCTTCAGGGCGCGCCGAGGGCCTTGCGGAAGACCTCTACCGGATCCCCCGGTGTGAGTTCCTGGCGGCCGGTGGGCTGGAATCCCGCCTTTTCCAGCAGGCGGATGGAAGCGCTGTTGCCCGGCGAGACGATGGCCAGGAGGCCCTTGAGTCCCAGGCTGGCCCCACAGGTCACGCAGGCTTCGGCGGCCTCCAGGGCATAGCCCAGGCCCCAGAACTCCGGCAGGAAGGCGTAGCCCAGGTCCACCTCGGGCAGCGTGTCTCGCTTGATGAGGCCGCACATGCCCATGGCTGTGCCGGTCTGCCCGTGCGCGACCAGCCAGAGGCCGTGGCCGTGGGCGGCGTAGCTGGCCAGGGGGCCGCTCTCCAGGTAGGCCACGGCCTGCTCCAGGGTGCGCACCCCCTTGTCCGCGATGTGCTCGATGAAGGACGGCTCGTTAAGCAGGCGCAGGATGAACGGGGCATCCTCCCGCTGGAAGGGACGAATGACGAGGCGCTCGGTGGTCAGGGGCAGCATCCCTCCAGGGTCGCCGGAGCCGGGAGTAAAGGGCAACTGGGTTGTCCGCCACGCTCCTCAGCAGGTGCTCAAGCAAAGGACAAATCAGCCACCGATAAATACCGATAAACGCCGATAAAGACATGATAAAAATAACTGCCAACATCCGTTTTCATCTTTTGCTTTATCAGCTTTTAATCGGTGTTCATCGGTGTTCATCGGTGTTCATCGGTGTTCATCGGTGTTCATCGGTGGTTAATCGGTTTTTTGCGCCGCCTATGGCCTCGGCGCGCCGCGTTCATCGCGTCTGCAGTTTGGTTTTTAGGCGGAGGCGGCCTGATGACCGAGGGTGCCAAGCCGCCACGCACGGGAAAGTGCCTATGCACCCCCCAGGCGTCTCTTGGTCTAAACTGAGAATCAGTCGCCCCAAGGAGTTCCTGTGACCCTCGCCAAAGCCTATGCCGTCTCTTCCCCCACCGCCGCCCTGGCGCCTTTCCAGATCGAGCGCCGCGCCGTGGGCGCCCATGATGTGCAGATCGAGATCGCCTACTGCGGCATCTGCCACTCGGACATCCACCAGGTGCGCGACGAGTGGGGCGGTGCCAAGTATCCGATGGTGCCGGGCCACGAGATCGTCGGCCGCGTCACCGCGGTGGGGGCGCACGTGACCAAGTTCCAGATCGGTGATCTGGCGGGCGTGGGCTGCATGGTGGACTCCTGCCGCACCTGCCCCAGCTGCGAGCGGCAGCTGGAGCAGTTCTGCCAGAAGGGCGCCGCTTTCACCTACAACGGCACGGAGATGGACCGCAAGACGCCCACCTATGGCGGCTACTCGTCGAGTGTCGTGGTGGACGAGGCCTTCACCCTGAAGGTGTCTCCCAAGCTCGACCTGGCTGCGGTGGCGCCGCTGCTCTGCGCGGGCATCACCACTTTCTCCCCGCTGCGCCGTTTCCATACCAAGGCGGGCGACAAAGTGGGCGTGGTGGGCCTGGGCGGGCTGGGCCACATGGCCGTCAAGCTCGCCGCCGCCATGGGCGCCGAAGTGACCATGCTGAGCACCTCCAAGTCCAAGGAAGCAGATGCCCGCAAGCTGGGGGCGCAGCACTTCGGGCTGACCTCCGACCCGGCCACGTTCAAGGCTCTGGCGGGCCAGTTCGACCTGATCATCGACACTATCTCCGCGCCCCACGACTACAACAAGTACCTGGGTCTGCTCCGCCTCGAGGGGGCCATGGTGCTGCTGGGCGTGCCCCCGGAACCCGCCCCCGTGGCGGCAGGCTCCCTGATCTTCGGCCACAAAGTGCTGACGGGCTCCCTCATCGGCGGCATCGCCGAGACCCAGGAGATGCTCGACTTCTGCGCCGAGCACAACATCGTCTCCGAGATCGAGCTGATCCCCGTCCAGCAAGTCAACGAGGCCTACGACCGGATGATGAAGAACGACGTCCGCTACCGGTTCGTGCTGGACATGAAGACGCTGTAGCGGAACTCAGCCCCTCTTGGCCGGGGGAATCGCATAGGTGCCCACGGCGTGGGCCACGGGGTCGGGGCTGCCTTCTGAGTAGATGGCAACCTCGCCGATGGCCAGGGTGCGCCCCACCTTCAGGAGGGTGCAGACGCCCAAGATGTCGGCATCCGCCGAGGGCTTGCGCAGGAAGTTGATGGTCAGGCTGGTGGTCACCGCGAGCGGCACGATGCCGATGCGGCCCAGGATCGCCACATATAGCGCCACATCTGCCACAAACACCATGACTGGCCCGGAGACCGTCCCGCCCGGGCGCAGCTCCGCGAGGCCGACGGGGTGCCGGACCGTGGCCGAATCCTTCCCCACCGCCTCGATGGTGCACTTGTTCTGCGGAAACTCACTGGCCAGGAAGGCCGCCAGGGCTTCTTTCGTGACCATGCCTCAGCCCCAGACTTTCCGGCCGCCGACCCAGGTGCTCAGCACCTTGCCCGGTAGGCTCCAGCCCTTGAAGGGGGTGTTGTAGGAGCGGGACTGGATGAAAGCGCGGTCCACCTGGATCCGGCCTTCGGGATTGAAGAGCACGAAGTCCGCCGGGGCACCGGGCTTGAGGCTGCCGAGTCCCTTGCGATCCAGGTGGAAAGCCTTGGCGGGGCCGCAGGTGAGCAGGGCAATGGCCCGGGACAGGGAGATGATGCCGCGGTTGACCAGCACTTCGAGGGCCAGGGGCAGGGCGGTCTCCAGACCGATGACGCCGAAGGCAGCCACGGGCAGTTCGACCTCCTTGTCGTCCCAGCCGTGGGGGGCGTGGTCCGTGGCGATGGCATCCACGGTGCCGTCCGCCAGGGCCTCCAGGATCGCCTGGATGTCGCTCTCGGTGCGCAGGGGCGGGTTCATCTTGAAGTCGGCGTCGAACTTCATCAGCTCCTTGTCCGACAGCGCGAAGTGGTGCGGCGTCACCTCGCAGGTGACGTTCAGGCCCCGGGACTTGGCCTCCCGGACCATGCGGAGAGAGCCCCGGGTGCTGAGGTGGGCCAGGTGCAGGTGGCCGCCCGTGTGCTCCGCCAGCACGATGTCCCGGGCCACCATGGCCTCCTCGGCGGCGGCCGGGATGCCAAGGCACCCCAGGGAGGCGCTCACGGCGCCTTCGTGCATGTAGCCCTTGCCCGCCAGGTCCCGGTCTTCCTCGTGGGCCACCACGGGCACCTCGAGCCAGCGGGTGTATTCCAGGGCCCGGCGCATGAGGGCCGAGTTGGTGATGGGCAGGCCGTCATCCGAGAAGGCCACGCAGCCCGCGGCCTTGAGGGTGCCCATGTCTGCCAGCTCCTCGCCCTTCATCTCGCGGCTCACGGTCCCGATGGGGAAGTAGCGGCAGAGCCCGGCCTTGGCGGCGCGGTCCAGCATCAGCTCCGTGATGGCGACGGTGTCGTTCACGGGCTTGGTGTTGGCCATGGCGCACACCGAGCTGAACCCACCGGCCACCGCGGCCCGGCTGCCCGTCTCGATGCACTCCTTGCGGGTCTGGCCGGGCTCGCGGAAGTGCACGTGCAGGTCAATGAAGCCCGGCGTCAGCACCGCGCCGCCACCGTCCAGGACTTCCGCCTCCTCGGCCCGCGGGTGGGTCGCAGCCCCCGCGCCGATGGCGGCCACCGCCCCATCCGCCACCAGCAGGGAGCCCAGCCCATCGAGACCCTGCGCGGGATCGATCAAGCGGACATTCTTCACGAGGAGGGACATGGGAACTCCGTGGCTGGGAACAGTCTAGCCGGGGGAGAGGCCCGGGATCAGCTATCAGCTGTCAGCCAAGGATGGGCGCCGACCCACCCGGTCGGGCCCGCAGGTCCTTCGTTCAATGGCTGGGTGCGGCCGGCCAATCCGAGCCACGGCCTTCTTGCACCGCTAGCTGACAGCTGATAGCCGACAGCTAGCGAGCTACTCCATCCGATAATTCGGCGCTTCCTTGGTGATCATCACGTCGTGGGCGTGGCTCTCGCGGAGGCCGGAGCCGCTGATCTCCACGAAGGTGGCCTTCTGCTGGAAGTCGGCGATGGAGGTGCCGCCGCTGAGACCCATGCCGGCGCGGAGGCCGCCCATGAGCTGGGTAACGAGGTCGGCCATGCGGCCCTTGTAGGGCACCTGGCCCTCGATGCCTTCGGGCACCAGCTTGGTATCGTCCTTGCCTTCCTGGAAGTAGCGGTCCTTGCTGCCCTGTTTCATGGCGCCCAGGCTGCCCATGCCCCGGTAGGACTTGAAGGTGCGGCCACCGTAGAAGATGGTCTCGCCCGGCGCCTCGTCGGTGCCCGCGAAGAGGCTGCCGATCATCACGCAGTCGGCGCCGGCGGCGATGGCCTTCGCGACGTCGCCGCTGAACTTGATGCCGCCATCGGCGATGCAGACGATCCCGGCCTCGCGGCAGGCGCGGCTGGCCTCGGCCACGGCGGTGATCTGGGGCATGCCCGCGCCGGTGACGATGCGGGTAGTGCAGATGGAACCCGGTCCGATGCCCACCTTCACGGCGTCCGCGCCGGCGTTCGCCAGATCCCTGGCGCCCTGGTAAGTGGCCACGTTGCCGGCGATGAGGGGCAGGTAGGGGTGGGCCTGCTTCAGGCGCTTGACCGCGTCCACCACGCCCTGGCTGTGGCCGTGGGAGCTGTCGAGGCAGAGCACATCCACCTTGGCCTCGGCCAGGGCCGCCGCGCGCTCCAGCAGCTCTTTGCCCACGCCCACGGCGCCGCCCACCCGCAGGCGGCCCATGCCGTCCTTGCAGGCGTTGGGATACTCGGTGGACTTCTCGATGTCCTTGACGGTGATGAGGCCCTTCAGCTGGCCGTCGCCATCCACCACCAGCAGCTTCTCGATGCGGTGCTTCTGCAGGATGGCCCGGGCCTCCTGCAGCGTGGTGCCCACGGGCACCGTGACCAGGTTGTCCTTGGTCATGGCCTCGGAGACCGGGATATCCCAGCGGGTCTCGAAGCGCAGGTCGCGGTTGGTGAGGATGCCCACCAGCTTGTGGCCTTCGACCACGGGCACGCCGCTGATGCGGAACTTGGCCATGAGGGCCTCCGCCTCACGGATCGGGGCCGTGGGCTCGATGGTGATGGGGTCCGTGATCATGCCGGACTCGGAGCGCTTCACCTTGTCCACCTCCTCGGCCTGCCGCTCGAGGCTGAGGTTCTTGTGGACAATGCCGATGCCCCCCATCTGGGCCAGGGCGATGGCCATGCGGCTCTCGGTGACCGTGTCCATGGCCGCGGACACCAGGGGGATGCGCATGCCGAGATCCCGGGCCAGGCGGGTGCTCAGATCCACCAGGTTGGGATGCACTTCTGAGTAGCCCGGCACCAGCAGGACATCATCGAAAGTCAGCGCGCGCAGCAGAGGCAAGGTCAGCATGGTTAGCCCTTTTCCGGACCCGCAGCCTGCGGGACCTTGCATGCCATGGTCTCACGGGCCGATGCCCGCAGCCAGCGGGCGCTGGCAGCGCAGACCATCCCCCGGGGTTCCGCGCCAGGGCGCCCAGCGGCCGCAGCTGGTCTGCGCCTGGGGACACCGGGGCCCGAAGGGGCAGCCCGCAGGGCGGTCCTGGGGGGCAGGCAGGAAGCCGGTTTCCTCCGAGGGCTCCCGGCGGGACGCCGCGAGGAGGCGGGCGGTGTAGGGGTGCCGGGGCGCCTCCACCAGACGGGCCATGGGGCCGGCCTCCACGCGCTGACCGCCGTAGAGCACCAGCAAGCGGTCGCAGACGTCTGCCGCTACCGCCAGGTCATGGCTGACCCAGAGGAAGCCCAGGCCGCGCTCCCGGTGGAGCTCCAGTGCCAGGTCCAGGAAGTCCTGACGAACGGCGGCATCGAGGGCCGCCGTGGGCTCGTCCAGCACCAGCAGCTCAGGATCGCAGGAGAGAGCCATGGCCAGACAGAGCCGCTGGCGCTGGCCGCCGCTGAGCTGGTGGGGGAACCGCGCCAGAAAGACCGAATCCGAGGGCAGGCGCAGCCGGGCCAGCAGGGGCGCCAGCCGCGCCACGGCGGCCCGGGGCGACTCCTGGCGGTGGATGCCCGGCAGCAGGACCAGGTGTTCGGCTAGGGTCAGGAGGGGGTTCAGGGCCTGGCTCGGTTGCTGGGGCACCCAGGCCAGCCGGGCGCCGCGGAGCCGGTCCCGGGCGGGGCCCGGTTGGTCCATGGCCACGCCGAAGGCGCGGACCTTCCCGGCGGTCTGCACCACTCCTGGCGGCAGCGCCCCGAACAGGGCCTGCACCAGCAGGCTCTTGCCGGACCCGCTCTCCCCCACCAGCCCCAGGCGCTCACCCCGCGCCAGGGTCAGGTCCAGGGGACCCAGCAGGCAGACCCCGTCCCTCCGCTCCAGAACCAGACCGTCCATGGCCAGAACCATGGGCCTAGGTTCGCAGGGAAGGTGCGGATGTCAAAGGAGTTCGAGAGAATCCCCGAATAGGTCTTGACGGCCCGCAGAGTGGTCCTACCCTTGGGCAACCCACTCACCCTGCGGAGCCCGGATCGGTCCCGCCCTGGCATGGAGGATTCATGGATTTCCTGCGCCCAGAAATTCAGGAGCGCCTAATGAAAGATCATTTTGAATTCCGCAAGCTCATGGAAGAACACAAGTCCGCCGACACGCGGCTCGGTGATCTCCAGAAGAAGCCCAGCCTCTCCGCCAAGGAGTCCCTGGAGGAAGTCGAGCTGAAGAAGATCAAGCTCCGGGCCAAGGAGCGCATCTATCACATCGTGCAGGAGGCCTCAAGGCACGCCGAACAGTAGGCCCCACCGCACTCGCGGCAGAAGCCCCGGGAATCCGCCCGGGGCTTCGTTTGTACGTCCGTGGGTATCCCAAAGAAGGCTCACCACGAATACGGAAGGACCCCAAAGAAGACAGGTCTCCTGGATTCCCATCGTGGTGCAGGTTTGCCAGGAAAGACGGATTAACCACAAAGAACACAAAGGCCACAAAGATAAGAAGGGGCCGTAAAAGAGGGCCCTTCTTTGTGCCCTTTGTGCCCTTTGTGCCCTTTGTGCCCTTTGTGCCCTTTGTGTTCTTTGTGGTCTTCGTGGTTAAGGCAGTTGCATCCCTGAGGTGTGGGTAGCCCCTGGAGGATACCTCGGTCGGAACGGCTCGCCGACCCAGTAGACGAGCTCGAGCAGGTCGTCCACATCCCACAGCAGCACCTCGGCGCGGGCGCCGGGGTGGAGGTGGCCGAGGTCGGTGCGGCGCAGGCTGCGGGCGGCGTGGAGGGTCATGGCCGTGAGGGCCTCCTCGAAGGTCAGGCGCAGCTGCAGGCAGCCCAGGCGCAGGATGGTGAGGGGATCGGCACAGGGGCAGGACCCGGGGTTGAAGTCCGTGGCCAGGGCCACCCGGCAGCCGGCCTCGATCATGCGGCGGGCCGGGGCCCAGTCGCGCATGCCCAGGAACAGCGTGGTGCCCGGCAGCAGCACCGGGGTGACATCGGCCGCCGCCATGGCTGCCATGCCCGCCTCGCTGCAGAACATCAGGTGGTCCGCGCTGGCGGCGCCCAGCTCCGCGGCCAGCTCCGCGCCGCCAGTCCAGGACAGCTCATCGGCATGGACCCGGGGGACGAGGCCGAGCGCCTTGCCCGCCTCGAAGATCCGCCGACCCTGGGCGGCGCTGAACACGCCCGTCTCCACGAAGACGTCACAAAACCTCGCCACGCCGGGGTTTCCCGCGACCAGCTCCGGCAACCAGTCCTCGACCACGGCGCGGGCGTTGGCCTCGGCATCACCGCCAAACTCCGGCGCCAGGTCGTGGGCGGGCAGCAGGGTGACATCGAGGCTCCAGCCGCGGCGCTGCAGCTCGGCATAGGCTGCCAGCAGCCGTCCCTCTGTCGCCAGCTCAAGGCCGTAGCCGGTCTTGGCCTCTAGGTGCACCACGCCGCGCTCCCGGAAGGCTCGCAGGCGGGCTTCTCCCTCCGTCACCAGCTCGGTCAGGGAGGCCGCGCGGGTGGCGCGCACGGTTTCGCGGATGCCGCCGCCCTCAGCGGCGAGCTGCTGGTAGCTGACGCCCTGCAGGCGGCGGTTGAACTCGCCCGTGCGGTTGCCGCCAAAGAGCAGGTGAGTATGGGGATCCACGAAGCCCGGCGTGGCCCAGGCGCCGCCGCCATCCACCCGGGGCGCGTCCGCCCAGGCGGTGGGCAGGTCGGCGGCGCGGCCCACCCAGTCCACGCGACCGTCCGCCAGCGCCAGGGCCGCGTCCGGAATGCGGTCCACCGCCCAGGTTGAGGCGGGATCAGGGGTCCACAGGCCCCGGAGGTTCACGAGCACACGGCGATCCGACATGGCACCAGTCTGCCAGGGAGGACCATGGGCGCTGTGGATTCTTGGTAGCATCGGCCCAGCGCGGAGGTCCCATGGGGGCACGGTGGGTGGCATGAGCGGACCGGTTTGGCGGTTCTTTCGGAAGACTCTGCTCTGCGCCTGCGGTGCCGTGCTGCCGCTGGCCGCCCAGCCCGCCAAGCCCCAGCCCGAAGGGGCGATGCCTGCACCGGTGCTGAAGCCGGGTGAGGGCCTCGCCCTGGCGCTCGAGGGCGGGGACATCCGGACCTTCGGCGAGGGGCGTGCTGTCTCCCCCATGGGGGGCCTCGCCAAGCTGGTGTGGCTGCGCGTCGAGGGCTCTACCTGGTCCACGGGGAACGCGAAGTTCCGCTGCCAGGGCGCCGCTGGCTCCCTGACCTGCCGGAATCCGCCGGGCCACGGCAACCTCACCCTGGCAATGGCCCTGGAGGAGGACTGCGACCAGGCCTTCCTGGCCTGGATCGCGGAGGCTCGGACCCGCTGGGTGACGGACTTCGGCCCCGAGGTGGCCTGGTATCGCGTGGCGGAAGTCTTCGAGCCCTTCCTGGGCCGTCGCCTCCCGGCCAACGCCAGCCTGCCCGTGTTCTCGACGCCCTGGGTGGGGGACGGCGAGCTGCTGCGTACGAGCCCCGAGGGCTTCCTCCAGTGGCTGCTGCAGCCGGAGAACGCCGAGGTGGCGGCTTTCGGGCGGCGCACGCTGGCGGGCACCTGGGTTGAAGTGAGCGCGCTGTTCGGCAAGGAGAACTGGTGGTTCAAGACTGCCACCGCCAGCGTGCCTGGAGTGCCCGGGGCCACCAGCGCCTGGGTCGCGGGCGGGCGGGGGTCCACCCTGGTGGTGCTCCACATCCCCCGGGGCAAGGGCAAGCCCGAGGCGCTGGCCCGCCTCCGGGAGATCCTGGGGCTGAAGCCTTGACGTCGCCTGGCGTGTGGGCGGTGTACCTCCTTCGCTGCGGCGACGGCACCCTCTACTGCGGCATCGCCCTGGACGTGGACGCCCGACTGGTGCAGCACCAGGCGGGGAAGGGCGCCAAGTACACCCGGGGCCGGACGCCGCTGGAGCTGGTGTTCCGCGAAGCCTGCGGGAGCAAGGGCGAGGCCCTCCGTCGCGAGCGCCAGCTGAAGCGCCTGCGTCGGGCCGAGAAGCTCAGGCTGTGCGGCCTGCCGCCATTGCGCTGAGCAGGTCTGCGGCGGCCTGCTTCGGCTGCTCGGCCTTGAACACGGCGTTGCCCGCCACCAGGCAGTCGGCGCCCGCGCGGACCAGGTCGCCAGCGTTCTTCAGGCTCACGCCGCCGTCCACCTGGATGAAGAAGGGCACGCCGCGCTCGCTGCGCAGGGTGTCCAGGCGCCGGACCTTGTCCAGCACCCGGGGGATGAAGCTCTGGCCGCCGGAGCCGGGGTTCACGCTCATGAGCAGCACGAAGTCGAAGTCGCCGACGAGGTCCACGAGGGCCTCCACGGGCGTTCCCGGATTCAGCACCACGCCGGCCTTGCCGCCCGCCTGCCGGATGGAAGCCAGGGTGCGGTGCAGGTGCGGATCTGCTTCCTGGTGGATGCTCACCCAGTCGGCGCCGGCCTTCACGAAGTCTGCGGCGTAGCGCAGGGGCTCCACAATCATCAGGTGGCAGTCCAGGGGCAGGGTGGTGGCCCTGCGCAGGCTCTCCACCACGGGCAGGCCGATGGTGATGTTGGGCACGAAGCGGCCGTCCATGACGTCCACATGTACCACCTGGGCACCCGAGGCCTCGATGAAGCGCAGCTCCTCGCCCAGTCGCGTGAAGTCCGCCGATAGCAGGGACGGGGCCAGGAGGGGAGTCGCAGGGCGGAGGCTCATGGCAGCAGTATCCCAGAGGCGAGGCCGCTGCCGCACCCCAAAGGTGGTCCACCTCTCGGTATCGGCTGCGCCGATACCGAGCCAGGCTGAAGACTGGCGGGGATCTGCTCAGCTGCCTAGCGGGCTACTTCCCCAGGTTGACCTCGACGCCATTCACCCACAGCCTGCCGGGGCGCACCTTACGGAGGGCTTCGGGGCTGAGTTCGGCGAGGGGGGCCTGGACCCAGAGGAGGTCGGCCACGGCGCCCTTGCGGAGGGTGCCCAGGTCCTTGGCGCGGCCCAGGGCCGCAGCGTTGCCTGCGGTGTAGGCCCGGACCGCCTCGGCGCGGGACAGGCGCTGGTCCGGCAGGAAGCCCTCGGGGGGATTGCCTCCGGGATCCTGGCGCGTCTCGGCGGCGGCGAGGCTCACGAAGGGGTTGGGCTCCTCCACCGGGGCATCGCTGCCGAAGGCCAGCAGGGCGCCTCCGGCGGCGAAGCTGCGCCAGGGGAAGGCTTCGCCCAGGCGCTCGGGGCCCAGGCGGGCGGGGGTCCAGCTGTGGTCCGAGGTGCAGTGGACGGGCTGTACGCTGGCCACCACGCCCAGCTTGCCGAAGCGGGCCGCATCCTCGGCGGTGACGATCTGGGCGTGCTCGATGCGCGGGGGCGGGGCGCCCTTGACCCTCTTCGTGGCCTTGGCCAGCAGGTCCAGGGCCGCTCGATTGGCGGCATCGCCGATGGCGTGGATGGCGGGCTGGTAGCCCGCGCGCAGGGTGATGGCCACATCGGCGGCGACCTTGCGAGGCTCCGTGACCCACAGGCCCCGGGTGCCGGGCTCGTCGGCGTAGGGCGCCAGCAGGCGGGCGCCGCGGCTGCCCAGGGCGCCATCCAGGTAGAACTTCACGCCCTGCACCTGGAAGAAGGACACCAGCTTCGGGCGGCTCTGCTTGAGCTCGCGGAGCATGAGGTCGCGGTCGTGGCTCAGGTAGGCGAAGACCCGGATGGGCAGGGTGCCGGCCGCGGCGAGACGCTGGTAGGCGGCCAGCTCGGGGCCATCCACGCCCATGTCCGCCACGGCGGTGAAGCCCTCGGCCCGCAGGGCGGTCAGGCCTGCCTTCAGCTGGGCCTCGCGTTCCGCCGCTGTAAGCTCGGGAATGAGCTTGCGCACCAGCTCCACGGCGGTGTCCAGGAGGATGCCACTGGGTCGGCCAGCGGCGTCCTTGAGGATGCGGCCGCCCTCGGGATCCGGCGTGCCAGGGCCGATGCCCGCCACGGCCAGGGCCGCAGTGTTCACCCAGGCGGCATGGCCGTCCACCCGCTCCAGGAAGGCGGGTCTCGAGCCGGTGAGGGCATCCAGGTCCAGGGCTCGGGGGTAGGCCGCGGCGGGCCAGCGGTTCTGGTCCCAGCCTCGCCCCTGGAGCCAGCCCTGGGAGTGCGCCGCGGACCAGTCCTGGATGCGGCGAAGGGTCTCTGGCAGGCTGGTCAGTCCCGTGAGGTCCACCTGGCGGCTCAGGGCGCCCAGGCCGCCCACATGGGCGTGGCCCTCGATGAGTCCAGGCAGCAGGGTGCCGCCGGGAAATTCCACGCGCCTTGCACGGGGGTGCTGCTTTGCGAGCACTTCGACGGCGCCCACGGCCAGGATGCGGTCCTTCTTGATCACCACCCCCTGGCCCTTGAGGAGGCCCTGGCCCAGCCAGATATCGGCCCCCGAGAGCAGCTGGACCTGGGGGGGAGGCGCGGGCGGCAGGGGCATGGCGGGCTCCGGAGAAGCGGCCAGTGTAGCGTCGGGACCGCCCGGGGCGATAAGGTGGAAAGATTGGGAGGTTCCATGTACGAGAAGGATTTCCTCGAGCAGGTGCGGACGCAGCTCACGGTGAAGGAAGATCCGGCCAAGCTGCGCCAGCGGAGCTTCGAAACCAGCTCAGGCATCCCGCTGAAGAACAGCTACACGCCGGCGGACCTCTCTGAGCACGATCCCCTGCGCGACCTGGGGGCCCCCGGCAAGTTCCCCTTCACGCGCCACGTGCAGCCCACGGGCTACCGGGGCCGCCTCTGGACCATGCGCCAGTACGCGGGCTTCGCCACCGCGGAGGAGAGCAACGCGCGCTACCGCTATCTGCTGGCGCAGGGCACCACGGGCCTGTCCGTGGCCTTCGACCTGCCCACGCAGATCGGCATGGACCCCGACCACGAGATGGCCCTGGGCGAAGTCGGCAAGGTGGGCGTGTCCATCAGCTCCATCCACGACATGCGCACCCTCTTCCGGGACATCCCCCTGGACAAGGTCACCACCAGCATGACCATCAACGCGCCCGCCGCAGTGCTGCTGGCCCTCTATCTGGTCGTGGCCGAAGAGCAGGGCGTCAGCTGGGCCCAGGTGGGCGGCACCATCCAGAACGACATCCTCAAGGAGTACATGGCCCGGGGCACCTACATCTTCCCGCCCCGCCCGAGCCTGCGCCTCATCACGGACATCTTCGCGTTCTGTGCGGACCAGGTTCCGGGCTGGAACACCATTTCCATCTCGGGCTACCACATCCGCGAGGCGGGCTGCACGGCGGCCCAGGAGATCGCCTTCACCCTAGGCGACGGCATCGCCTACGTGCAGGCGGCCCTGGATGCCGGCCTGAAGCTGGAGGCCTTCGCCCCCCGGCTCAGCTTCTTCTTCAATGCCCACAACCAGTTCTTCGAGGAAGTGGCGAAGTTCCGGGCCGCCCGGCGCATCTGGGCGCGGATCATGCGGGATCACTTCAAGACCGACGATGCAAAAAGCCAGATGTTGCGTTTTCACACCCAAACGGCGGGCAGCACCCTCACGGCCCAGCAGCCGGACAACAACATCGTGCGCACCACTGTGCAGGCCATGGCGGCGGTCTGTGGCGGCACCCAGAGCCTGCACACCAACAGCCGGGACGAGGCTCTGGCCCTGCCGACGGAAGTGAGCGCCCGCATCGCCCTGCGCACGCAGCAGATCCTGGCCTTCGAGTCCCGGGTGGCGGATGTGGTGGATCCCTTCGCCGGCAGCTACCTGATCGAGTCCCTCACGGATGAGCTGGAAGCCCGGGCCCTGGCCCTGCTGACCAAGGTCGACGAGCTGGGCGGGATGGTGAGCGCCATTGAAAAGGGCTTCCCCCAGCGCGAGATCCAGAACGCGGCCTACGCCTTCCAGAAGGGCGTCGAGCGGGGCGAGCAAGTCGTGGTGGGCGTGAACCGCTTCGAGGTCACGGGCGAGGTCAAGCCCGACCTGCTGCGGGTGGATGAGGCCCTCGGCGCGGTGCGGCGCAGGGAGGTGGCCGCCGTCCGGGCGGGCCGCGACCAGGCCGCCGTGGAGGCCCGGCTGACCGCCCTGAGCGCGGCTGCGGCCGGCACCGACAACCTGATGCCCTTCATCCTGGCCGCGGTCAAGGCGGAGGCCACCGTGGGTGAGACCTGCGATGCCCTGCGCAGTGTCTTCGGGGAGTATCAGGAGACGCTGGTGCTCTGAGGGCCCCTGGGCTCCGAGGAAAATATCTAGATCCAATTTATAGTTTGAGAGCCAGCCTGACGTGCCGATGAACGGTGCAGACCCAAGGGCTCTACAAACAGGACGATCCGGTGCAGAACCCCGGGGAATTCCGGTATCATTGTTGCAACCCCATTTCCAACCCCTCCCGCACGGCGGGATCTGTTCCAGGAGACTCCATGCGCATTGCCACCCTCATCACCGCCGCCGCGCTGATCCTCGCCATCCCCGCCCAGGCCAAGATGCCCTTCGTGAAGAAGGCCCAGGAAGCCGGCTTCGCGGAAGTCAAGGACTGCAAGGCCTGCCACGCCGCCCTCCCCGTCAAGAAGGACGGCGAGATGACGGAGCGCGGCAAGTTCCTCAAGGCCACCAAGGCCGAGAAGAAGGCCGCCGAGGTCGACGTGGCCTGGCTGAAGGATTACAAGGGCAAGTGAACCGCTGACGCGGTTTCAGAGCAGGCGCCGGGCGGGTCACTCCCCCGGCGCCTTTCTGTACCTGGCGGGCTGCGGTGATCCAGATCACTGGCCTGTCACGGGTTTGTCCGAAAGCGGTTAGGGTATAGAGGACTTGTGAGGTAGCTATGCGCCTGCTTTTTGCTGGATTGCTCTCCGTCGCGCTTGCCGCGGCGCCGCCCAGCGCGAAGGACTGCGCCGGCTGCCACGATGTGAACATCACCCAGTTCGAGGCGTCGAAGCACGCCAGCATGGGCTGCGTGGGCTGTCATACCAGCATCACGCGGCTGCCCCACGCTGAGAAGCCGGCCAAGGTGAAGTGCGAGACCTGCCACGAACATCCGGTGGAGGCCTACCAGAAGAGCGTCCACGGCCTGGCCAAGAAGAGCGGCATGACCGACGCCGCCACCTGCTCCTCCTGCCACGGTTCGCCCCACACGATCATGGGTGGCCCGGGCTCGAAGGTGGCCAAGAAGAACCTCGCCGATACCTGCGGCTCCTGCCACTCGAATCCCGAGTTCCTGTCCCGCCACCACAACATCCCCTTCGCCAAGCCGGTGGAGGCCTACAAGCTGAGCCTCCATGGCCGGGAAGTGGCCAAGGGCAATGACAGCGCTGCCTCCTGCTCGGACTGCCACGGCAGCCACGACATCCTGGCCTCCAAGGATCCCGGTGCCAAGGTGAATCGGGCTCGCGTCGCGGAGACCTGCGGCGTGTGCCACCCGGACGTGCAAACCATCTACGCGGACAGTGTCCACGGCCTGGCAGTCAGCCGCGGCTCCAAGGACTCGCCCACCTGCACAGGCTGCCACGGCGAGCACAACATCCAGGCTCCCTCCGAGGCAGGCTCCCTGGTGAACCCGGCCCGCGTGTCCACGGTCACCTGCGGGCGCTGCCATGGAGACGAGCGACTGGATTCCCGCTACAGCTTCGGGGACAAGGTGCCCGCCTACCAGGACAGCTTCCACGGCCTGGCCGTGCGAGGCGGCCAGAAGCGCGCTGCCAACTGCGCCTCCTGCCACGGCATCCACAACATCCTGCCCTCCGCCGACATCCGTTCGACCATCAACCCCGCCAACCTGCAGAAGACCTGCGGCGTCTGCCACCCCGGCGTGGGTGAGAAGATCGCCAAGGGCCAGGTGCACGTGCGAACCGCCGGTGGCATCGAGCACCCCAGCGTGCGCTGGATCCGCCTCGCCTACTACGCCCTGATCCCCATGACCATCGGCTTCATGCTGTTCCACAATGGCCTGGACTGGCTGGCCAAGCTCCGGCGCCACAAGCCCCACCACGGCACGGGTGAAGTACTGCCCCGCATGAACAAGAAGTTCCGGATCACGCACGGCCTGGTGATGGTCAGCTTCATCTCCCTGGTCATCACGGGCTTCGCCCTCAAGTTCCCCGAGTCGGGCTGGCTGCAGGCCTTCGGTCTCGGCGGGGCTGGTCAGGTGCGCGGCATCATCCACCGCATCTCAGGGGCCGTGATCATGGGGGCCACCGGCCTCCACATCCTCCACCTGGTGCTGGTCAAGAAGGACCGGGTCATGGTCTGGGAGCTCCTGCCCAGCTGGCAGGACGCCAAGGACATCGCCAACATGCTCCGCTACAACCTGGGGCTGACACCCAAGCGGCCCACCTTCGGCATGTTCGGCTACGCCGAGAAGATGGAGTATTGGGCCTTCATGTGGGGCACCATCGTCATGGCCGTCACCGGTGTGCTGCTGTGGGCCAAGGACACCAGCCTCCACTTCCTGCCGGTCTGGGTCATGGACGCGGCCACGGCGGCGCACTGGTATGAGGCCATCCTGGCCACCCTGTCGATCCTGGTCTGGCACTGGTACCTGGTGATCTTCGACCCCGATGTCTATCCCATGGACCTGGCCTGGCTCACGGGCAAGGCCTCTGCGGACCACATCCGCGAGACCCGTCCCGAGTACTACCGGGAGCTCATGGAGCAGCAGGCGGCCAAGGATGCCAAGCAGACCCCAGGCGACGGGAGCAGCCACTGACCGGGATTTTGTGATCTCGATCGGGGTCCATAAAACAACCTTTGAGTGAATAATAGGGACAACCCCCCGGGTTGCCTGTCCCCTGCTTCTTCACCAAAGGACCTCCCATGATCCTGGATACCCGTCCAATCCTCGACGCAGCGCCGCGCTCCAGCCGCCGCCGGGCCGGTGCCGGATGGCTGCTTACCCTGGCCCTCCTGGCGGGCCTGCTGCTGGGCGCCACCCCGGCCCAGGCCACCGGTGCCAAGGCGGTCAAGGAAAACTGCTTCGACTGCCACAGCGACAAGGACATGACCAAGGACGGGCCTGGGGGCAAGCCCCGGTCCCTGTTCGTGGACGAGGAGAAGTTCGGCGCGTCGATGCACAAGGGCATGGGCTGCCGGAGCTGCCACTCGGACCTGAAGGACCATCCCAACGACGGCGCGACCCCCAAGCCGGTGGTCTGCGGCAGCTGCCACGCCGAGGAAGACAAGATCTACCAGACCAGCATCCACGGCATGAGCAAGTCTCTGGGGGCCTCGGGTGCCGCCAACTGTGTGGACTGCCACGGGAACCACTACATCCTGCCGGCCAAGGATGTGAAGTCGCCGGTCTACAAGATGAACCTGCCCAAGACCTGCGCCAAGTGCCATGCCAACAAGAACATCACTGACGAGTACAAGATGCAGTATCCCACCGTGGGCTCTCAGTACCAGGAGAGCATCCACGGCATGGCGCTGCTGCAGAAGGGCCTCATTGTGGCCCCCAGCTGCAACGACTGTCATGGTGTGCACGACATCAAGCGCAGCGTCGACCGCACCTCGCCCATCAACCACGCGAACGTGGCCAAGACCTGCGGCAAGTGCCACGTCACCGTGGAGGAGATCTACAACAAGAGCATCCACGGGCAGCTGCTGGCCAAGGGTGATCCCCGCGGCCCCGTCTGCATCCAGTGCCACTCGGCCCACCAGATCGAGACGCCCGCCGGCAGCCACTTCAAGGCCGGCAGCGACATGGTCTGCGGCAAGTGCCACACGGACCGGCTGGAGCACTACCGCGACACCTACCACGGCAAGGCCATGGCCCTGGGCAAGACCAACACCGCCAGCCACGTGGCCGCCTGCTACGACTGCCACGGCCACCACGACGTGCTGCGCACCTCGGATCCCAACTCCCGCCTGTCCCCGGGCAACATCGTCAACACCTGCAAGCAGTGCCACCCCAAGGCGAACCCCAGCTTCGCCCGCTATGCTCCGCATGCGAACCCGATGGATCGCAAGAACTTCCCTGAGCTGCACTACGTCTTCATCGTCATGACCACGCTGCTGGTGTTCACCTTCACCCTGTTCGGCGGCCACACCCTCTTCTGGCTCTTCCGCTCCATCTGGCTCTACCGGCATGACTCCAAGCAGTTCCGGGAAGCCAAGCTCAAGATCCAGGAAGACGACGAGCAGTTCACCCGCTTCCAGCCCTTCGAGCGGTTCCTGCACATCCTGGTGGTCACGAGCTTCCTGCTGCTGACCATCACCGGCATGCCGCTGAAGTTCTACTACGCCGACTGGGCCAAGGCCATCTTCAGCCTCTTCGGAGGCGCCGACGTGGCGCGGACCCTCCACCACTTCGGGGCGGTCATCACCTTCGTCTACTTCGTCCTGCATGTCAGTGCGACCGTCAGCCACCTCTGGAAGCGTCGCCGCTTCCTCTGGAACCCCGAGACCGGCGTCTTCGAGCCCAAGCGCATCTTCGCGGCCATGGCCCACCCGGACTCCATGATTCCCACCAAGCAGGATCTGAAGGACTTCGTGGACCACAACCGCTGGTTCTTCGGCAAGGGTCCCCGGCCCGAGTTCGACCGCTGGACCTACTTTGAGAAGTTCGACTACCTGGCCGTGTTCTGGGGCGTCTTCGCCATCGGTGTCTCGGGCCTGATTATGTGGTTCCCGGTGTTCTTCAGCAAGTTCATGCCGGGCTGGATGATCAACGTGTCCCTCATCATCCACTCGGACGAGGCCCTGCTCGCCTCGGGCTTCATCTTCACGGTCCACTTCTTCAACACCCACTTCCGGTTGGAGAAGTTCCCCATGGACACCGTGATCTTCTCGGGTCGGATCTCCAAGGCCGAGATGCTCCACGAGCGCAAGCGCTGGTATGACCGCCTGGTTGCCGAAGGCCGCCTGGACGAGTACCGCGTGAAGGACGAGTGGGAAGCCTGGAAGGGCATCGCCCGCGCCGCCGGCTACATCTTCTTCGGCGTCGGCCTTGTACTCCTGGTCCTCATTATCTACGCCATGGTCTCCCGACTCGGCCACTAACGAACTGGAACCCCGGGCCGCCCGGTCACCCAGGAACTTCTGGGGACGGGCGGCCCGGTTCATGCATAGGGTTTCCATGACCGGTCGTTGCGGAGGAATTCCGGACCTCTGTGACTCGAATCACGGACAATTCAGGGGCCATCAAGAGACAATTCGATGACAAACTTTTCGGGTCCTGTCATCGTCCTCCAGACGAACTCCTCAGGTGCCGACGCCGCCCAGCTGGGGCAAGCATCTTTCAACCCCCTCTCTGCTTTCCAGGACGTTGCCTGGGAGCCCTAACCACAAGGACATACCATGCGCCGCATCACCCTCCTGACCGCCGCCCTCATGCTTCTCCTGGCCCCTGCCGCCATGGCCAAGCCCACCACCGTCAAGGGTGCCAAGTGCACC
>Ga0194052_1000372_pt1 | contig 29476 bp, 20 predicted proteins | sample SepL226m_MetaG_FD_160117 | JGI IMG/M metagenome (GOLD analysis project Ga0194052, IMG submission 160117) | Anoxic zone freshwater microbial communities from boreal shield lake in IISD Experimental Lakes Area, Ontario, Canada - Sep2016-L227-6m | ecosystem: Environmental > Aquatic > Freshwater >...
AGTACAATGCAATGCTATTAATATATCGCCGCGCTGCGGCTGGTTTGTTAGAAACAACGGCATTGTTATGTGACATTATTTCCAGCCGCAGCGCGGCGATACGTTAATAGTATAAAATATGAAAACGATATTTAGCTGCAGCGCAGCGACACCGATTACCTTTTCCAATTTATTTGGGTAATGTTATACATAAAACGTTTTTAATGTTAACGGTGTCATGTTAAATGATATGGAGAATACAATGACCCAGGAATCGAAATCGATAGAAAATAAGGGTGTAACCATTCGCGATATTGCCGACCGGTGCGGGTTGGGTATTGCCACTGTCTCGCGGGCATTGAATGATAAAGGGCAGGTAACCCCGAAAACGGCGGCGAAGGTGCGCAAGGTTGCCGCTGAACTGGGTTACATCTCAACAACTAATGATGCTGCCCGACGATTGGTAAGCAAGCGTTATGGTCAGCAATTAAAAAGCCGTCTGGTTGCAGTTATGTTCCCGCCTTCATTCCAACTTGCTACATATTTTTACATGATGTACCAGGGGATTCTTGATGTTATGCAGGCAGAAAGATACTCTGTTTTGACTATCCCTATCCCTTTTCCGGCGAATAATGTAACAAACGATGACGCGGTGCGGGAATTATCGCGCCATGATGTAGATGGTATAATCATTCCGCTTGGGCAAGAATCCGGCAAGTTTATAAAACATCTGCAAAAAACACCAGGAATGGCGGCTAAACCGATAATGACTATAGTTTATGAAACTGATGACTGTTTAGGAGTAATTCCTGATGAATTTCAAGGCGGTTATCTGGCTGCGGAGCATTTGATAAAGCTGGGTCACCGCCATATAATACAATTCACCCATCCGGGTGGCAGTGACGGTGTTTATTACCCGTCAAATCGCATTGCCGGCGTTGTCCATGCTCTTGAATCACATGGTATAAATCCATCAACGAACCTAACATATATGTCTACACCGCTCCTTTGGTATCATCCAATATATACAGGGGAAACAGAAGAAAAACAGCAGGAATTAATTCATCATGATCAATATATGCAGAGTCAACTTTTAAAACTGCTAAAAGAAAAAAAAGAGATTACTGGGATATTAGCCATTAATGACGCCAATGCCATTCGCGTTCGCTATCTGTTGAAAGAAATAGGATTGCAGGTTCCTGACGATATAAGCATTGTCGGCTGCGATGATGTAGATGCCATGCTTGATGACCAGGGACGCAATATGCTCACCACCATCCAGATGCCGTTACGCGCCATGGGACAGGAAGCCGCCCGGCGTATCCTGGCAAAAATTAATGATATGCCGATTGAGCCGGAAGTTTTAGTGCTGCCACCTACTCTGGCAATTCGTGGGTCAACTGCGGAAATGCGGGAGCGATAGATAATTCACCGCGAAGGAACACAGGAACACAAAAGAAAAGTTTTAGAAATCTCTTTGCGTTTCTTGTGTATCTTCGCGTGAATGAATTATTTCGTTTTTTCTGCCGGTTTTGTCGGATAAAGCTGGGTTATCGGGATACTCTCCATCATGCCAGGCATAGTTCCGCGCGGGGTGGCCCACATCAGGTGGATGCCATGGTTTACCGATGGATGGGTCCAAGACGGGTTGTAATATATTTCAATCGGATAACGTTTTCCAGCTTCCATATATAATTCGTCATTGGTATTATTGCCGCGGATATGACTGAAGTCATGTCCGGCTATGCTCCATTTTTGATAAGGCATACATGGCAGCGAGAAGGTGTGCCATCCGGTGTATAATGCCTCAATTTCGCCGGTTACCACAACGCAATTGCCATTATACAGACGCAATCCGTCTGGTCCGGTGCCGGTTCCCCATGATTCCTCGCCAGTGGTCACACGTTTTAATTTCGGCTCTTTTTCATTTGGCGCGAATGCTTCCAGCCACAGACCGGTGCCGGTACCTGGCGCGATTTCTGTCATTATTGGCGCAACTGGTTTGGATGCGGCAGTAAGTTTGAATGTGCCATTGCTGCGAATCCAGCCATCCCATCCTATCACCACGCCAATACGGATGTCGTTGATTCCCTGCCAGTATAGCAGCACTTCCCCTGTTTTCGGGTCGGTGCGAATGACGGTTCCGAGTGATTCGCCACCGGAACCGTAACGCCAGGTGGGGCATACCTTTCGATCTATTTCATCCATTAATCCGCCTACCCACAGACCATCGCGATCCCAGACATAAGATGTCAACGGACGCGGGCCTTCTTCAAAATCGTTGAGTACCACGCAGTTGTGGGTGAGTCCGGCAATGCGGCGGAAACAACCGATGTCGCCGGGAGACAGGAAAGATTGCGGAGTGCCGATGGTACGACCGCCGGTTATCCAGCGTTGGTTTCCTTGCGCGTCAAACGCGACAAGGAAGGAATCTTTTGATGTGCCCCAGTTAGACATATTGGCATTATAGGCCGCGTACCATTCGCCGGTTTTGGGGTCGGTGGCATAATAGCTGCCCCAGCGTCCTTCAATATTTTTGGCTCGTTCCGGTGTTTTCAGGAAAGGTTTTCCTACCGGATAATCTGCAAGAAGCGGTGCCCCGGCTTTATTCCATCCGGTAATAGCCCAGCGCATACCGCTGGCGATAATACCGCCATCATACCACATCGGCAATCCTGTCCAGGGACCGCCTTGCTTATAAAAAGTCACTTCCTCGCGTTGCGGTTTGCCATCGCCGTTGGCATCAGTCCAGATATATGACTGGTCGCCAGCGGCTGCCCATTCTTTTATTATCGACGGCATGGTACTGAAATAGTGGCGCATTTGCGGATGAGCCGTCATTACCGGGATAAGCTGGTCTGTTTTATCATCAACTTTTAATACAACGCGGGTCTGGTCACCCACCAGGTATAATGTTCCATCGTGACGAATGGCACGATATAAAAGCGCATTAGCATGCCCCGGCACCAGTCCATCCGCCAGCCCTTCAGTATGGTGAATGCTGCGCACTTTCCAGGTTTTATTTTTATAATCCACTTCCAGGCGCATCATCCATCCCCAGTGGCTGGGCATAAATACGGTTGACGGATTTTCCGGGTCTACCGCTATCCACGGCGACCACACCTGTCCGCCATACCATTCCTGGATAATCTTGCCTTTCGCGTCAAATTTCCCAACTCTTCGCGGGGCGCAATTTAGTTCGGCGACAAGGAAACCACCGTCTGGTGCGGCACTTAAATCATTTACGTCAAAATAACTTTCTTGGGCAGTTTTGTCATATTTTCCATCTTTGCGTCCGCCTTTGATTCCGTAGGCGGCAATTAATTTCCCGTCTGGCGACAGACGCACAATCTGTTTCAGTTCGCTGCCTTCACTTACCAGTAAATCGCCATTTTTGGCAACAGCGATTTTGCCCGGTGAAATCAAGTCGCGGGCAATTACTGCCTGCTCTTTTCCGGTTCGGTCTACTTTAATGACAGTGTTTCCGCATATTGCGTAGGTAGTGCTGTCCGCGGTAATCGCAACTGCAGTCGGTTTGTCCAAGCCGGTAACTTCCGCAATCAGTGCCCCACTTGTCGGGTTCAGCCAGCGTATAATTCCGCGTGCTGGGAAACATACAACAGCTTCTTTGTCATTAGCAGCAAAATCTGCGGTAAAACGTGTCGTGTCTGGTTTATCTTTTGGCTCATCTGCCGCCGCCGGCAATGAGCATGTCCATGGACCCAGCCATTTGCCATCCGCAGCCTGATAGTTCCAGATATCATGATTATTTGCTAATATCAGAAGCCGGTCGCCGGAAATTGCCATGGCTGCGGCACCGGTCCAAGCTACTGGCTGCAGTGCCGACCAGAAACGCTTTTTGCCATCCGGTGACAGTTTTATCAGGTAGTTTTCAACATTTTCTGTGCAACTGGCTCCGATGTATACTCCAGTGTCATCAGCGCACACCGCCGCCGGTCCACCGTGGCAGCCAGGGGCAATTTCGCGATATTGTTCCCTTGTTACATCCAGCGCAGGGTCAGGATAATTGGTACCGGCAGTAAGCAGGAATTTCGTTTGCAGTTTCCCCGGCATCCCCAACATTTTCCATGAGTATTGTCCTGCTGGCAACGGCTGGCCATCCTGCCCGCGACCGTCCCAAATCTCTTTTTGTGTCCCGGCTTTTCGCGGCGCGCCATTCATCAATTGGCGGACAATCTGTCCTTTTTCGTCATAGATATTAATTGATACCCGCATTGCTTTCTTCAATTGATAAGAAATCTCCGCACCTTCCGGCAATGGAGCGATGGCAGAATCAGCAAAACATGCGAAACCGGCACTTGCTAAAATAAATATGAAAATAAAAGTTTTTAGTAGTGATTGAGAAGTAGATAACATATAATGATCCTTAAGCATATTACATTCGGAACCGCTTCCGAGTAAACCACATAATTATATTCCTTTTGCAGGTGAAATATCAATGGGAAACTTTATAATTGTCACAGTTTACCCTTAATAAGCTATTTTATTTTACATCAATTAATAGGATTTAGAAGATAGGATAAATCCTGTTAATCGATGTGAAAATAACGCGCACAGACGGGCCGCCTGTTTTACATGGTGTTTTTCCGCAGAAATGTGATAGCTTCTGCTGCTTCATTTAGCGATTCTGCAGTCAGCATTAACACCAGTCGGCCTTGTTTCATGATATCGATTTTTTCATAGATGTCTTGCGGGGTACAACGGGTCATCAAAGGTATGCTGTTATTTTGCGCAAAAAGTTCTTCCAGATGTTCAATTGGACGCGGGCAATTCGGGTCCCAGCTTATTTCTGTCATGCGAAGTCCATTTACTTTTGCGACGTCATGGTGAACGTGAAGTCCTTTTGCGTGGTGGTGAATCCAGCATCCACCACCGGAGTTGGATATTTGTTCAGTGTATGGTTTGCCAAACTCGCGATATATATCCGGCGCACACAGGTCAGTTGCATCTTCCGACATAAATATGGCATTACCCGGCATCCAACTGCCCCAAATTGCGGTTCCGCCATTTATCATTGGCACAATTTTACGTTCTTCTTGTTCCAACCATAAAGTTGCATCTACGCTTTTTTGCATTAATTGGTGAACTTCATCCGGATAATCGTAAAAGTCGATGAACAGATCATTGCCGCGTAAAGCGTTTGCCATATCCATAGGACCAAAATGCGAGAATGTCTGGACACAGTAATCACCGTTGAATGCCGCCATGTAGCGTTGATTCATTGCTGTAATACCCTGAAACCACGGGTTGTCAGGATCTAAATGCAGGCTATTTAAGTCGTCCCATTCATTAATCACCGGATGCCGCCATGTGGTGCCGGCACTTACATCCATTTTACCGTCAGCTAAATAAAGACTGTTTAAGGCGATTCCGATGCCGGGGTTAAGCATCGGCAGTCGGTCATCGTCAATATATTTTGTAAGTTCAATCTCCGCTTTCAGATATGCTGTCTGGTAGTCAGCATACGCGGTACAGTAACGCGGAGAATCCCACGATTCAAGCGGACTACTGCCTTCGATATCAACCTTTAAATTCATATCCCAAGTCGCCAGATTTACCAGAATATTTCCCGGTGTTGGATCTTCTATGAATCTCTGCCAACGCGTCAGTCGGTCTGCGAGCCAGGGTTGAAAATTATTTAATTCAAGATTTTTCCGGCTAATATTGCTATTCATGTAATTATTCATAACCTTTTTATTTAAGCAAATCATCATGAACAGATAGACATGCCTGCAAAGCACGTCTGCCTGCCTGTTTATCTGTCACTGTCAGATCTAAATCCAATGCTTCATCCAGCAAACTAAAATTGTCTGTTAGTGACGCATGTACAATGATATCATTAATTTTTGCCTGCAAAAGACTCATTTGCGCTACTGATTCTGGCAATTGTAAGTGGAGTGGATTTGGACCGTCAATGTCTACTGTTGCCGGAGTTTCTACAAAAATTCCATTTGGCAAATCAGGCAGTTGTCCGTCATTAACCAGGTTAAGTGAATTAAACTTGACTTTCTTACCTATTTTCATCGCTACGGCAAAATCCACAGGTTTTTCCCAAGCGCGGTGAGTGAGCAGTGGTTTCCATGGCCCGCTGCCATTTGCTGCGGCTTTTAATGCTGCAAATTGCGCTTCCCGTTCTGAAACTGTGCCGTGTGAAGTTAATTCAAGCGGAGTGCTGTCACTATTTGGAATGAGAAAATCGCGCATGTGCGCGTCGCCGTTTGATGGCCAGCATCCGGTTAATTTTACTAATTCCGCGGTTCGTGGTTCAAAGGCATTTTGTTGTTGGGCAATGCTGATGAAATCTTTTAGCACATCAGTATTGCAGCTCTTATCAATCAATTGTAAAGCGAAAGTAAAGTGGTTTATTCCCGCCATTATCGCATCATATCGTTCTGATGCCCGCGGCCATGGATAATCTTCTTCCCAATTTTGCAGCATACGTCCGATTAAATGATAGCCACCCATGGAATTGCTGCAAAAACCCGCAGTACGCACACCAAGTTCACGGGCCGCCTGGCATACCCGTGGTAATGGATTTGCCGAGGTAAGCAGCCAGGCATCCGGGCATAATACCCGCATATCTTTCGCCAGGTTGCGAATCATCGCTATCTGGCGCAGAGAATAACTTATTCCTTGAATACCGCCAAACTCGGTTATCAGATGTTCAGGATAATGTTGATGTATCAAATCAACATCCATGGCAAATCTGCGCTGCAACTCCACCGCAGCGCAGCAGATAACAAAATCAGTGCCATTTAATGCATCCCGCCATTCGCTGTGCGCAGTTAGCGTCACATTAATTCCGGCAGAGATTGCCATTTGCTGCCCCAATCCCACCATAATCTCTGCCATTTCCAATCTTGGATCAACTAATGCCAAATGTAGTCCGTCAATCTGATGTTCGATAATTGCATCATATAATACGCTGGGGCCAAAAACAAAACTTCCGGCACCTATAAGACAAATTTTCACTGACCAATACCTACTTTCTCCAACTTTCCATCCACAATATTCTTTGGGATAAACATGATTTCCTGTTTTCCTGTTGGTATCTCTATATCACCGGACAATTCGGTTACTGATTCTTCAACCACTTTCTTTGGGGTGGGACGTATTGATTCGGTGATTACCTCAACGTTCTCTATCTTTGATGGTGTTAGTTTGCCAACTGTTTTTCCGCCAATTTGTATTTCGATTTCCATAGGACGCCGTACTGACGGGACCAGTTTATCCCGCAGATTGATTACATCTTCCCACTGCGCCTGCCAACATGGTTTGCGGTCGGAATAACGGAATATACCGTTAACTTTGATATTCATTTTCCCGCCATCTTTTACATCGGCAATTAATTTGAATGCCTGTGAAAATCGCAGGTCTGACATAAGAAATTCTACGGTGGCCGTTTCGACGAATTTGTTGTTGATAATGTAATAAATGACCATCTGTTTCGGCGCGAAAACGCCTGGTACCGGGTAAGACGGATTTTGCACAGGTTCCGGATGTTTTACCACATCTGCCGTTAACGGTTTGCCAGTCGGGAAATTGATGGTAAAAGGTTTTGGCTCGTTGCTGATAGTTAGTGATTTCGCTGATAATTTACCTTTTGACGGCATTTCCGGTGTTCCGCCAATGTGGTATTGCTTCCATAGTTCTGACTTAACTGAGGTTATTCCCGGTGTCAGCATGTCTTCAGGCAATTTTACCAGTGCCTGCGCGCCGGCGATAAGACCCGCGGTATCTTTTGCCTGGATAATAATCGCGGTGGTGCGCGGCGCGAATGCCCATGGCACCGCCTGAATAACCGCTTTGCCATCACCCGGGAAGATATCATTTATTTGCGGCCATACCATACCAGCTTTATTCAACGATTCTGCCATAGGATTTATATTTTTGTCAGTTGGAATATCCAGCAAAATAATTGATTTTCCAAATCTCCAGCCACTTAGTCCGCTTGCCCAGTCATTCCCATATGTAGTTTCACGCTTGATTTTCCCTATTAATTCGCCGTTGTCTATCCGTGCGTTTTCCTGTTGTTGAACGTCGGTTATTTCATAGCCGATGGTATAAGTTGCCGGCACTGGATTTATCCGGATATCAACATTTATGCCTTTTCCTGCTAATGATTTCTTCACTTCTTCCGCGGCTGATTTTAACTTTTCATTAAATACCGGTAATACAATGGTGGTACCTTTTTCAAGCGTTTTTTCTATCTCCGCGCGATTTCGTACTACAACATTATCTGTTATTGCGGTCGCTGATACTGTACCTTTTGCCGGTGATACCTGTATCGGTAATTTTGCGGTATCTCCGGTCAATTGAGAATGTATTGCGACTGACCATTTGCCGGTAGTTTCATTTATCGGGATAGGAATAGATATTGAGAAGTTGCCGTTAATATCTGTTGACCGATACAGTTCTGAAAAAACAGTGCCGTCGGGACGAATTACCGATAAATTAAATGGCAATACCGCGGCAATCATTTTTTTCTTTATGTTATTGAATTCAACTTTAATTATCAGATTATCACCTGCTTTTATAGATTGTGTTGCGGACATGTTGATGGTTTTTATTTCTGCTGGCAATATGGCGAATACCCGCGCGGTAGTCATTGATAAATCGCAATCGAATGGCGCAACTTTGCCAAGCAATTTTTCCTCGGTACAGTCATAAATTACCGAGTTTGCCGAAACATTTTTAAGTGGAATAAGTTTTTCGACAACTTGATGCCAGTCCGCCTGGCTGGCAATGTAGGAATCATTCACCGCGATGATATATTTTGCGTCATTACCGCCATTCATTTGCAACAAAGATATTTTAGCGTCGGCACCTTTTTCAGATTTCAACCAGGCATGACCGGTATCACCGAGTACAGTGGAAAATATTTTCGCTATTTCCGGATGTAATCGTTCATACAATATTACATCATTTTCATTACCTACCATATTCGGGGTTTTCCAGTTGTGTGGTTTGCCGACATTAGCGGTCGAAAACGCGATTGGCATCTTTTCCGCTCCGGATATATTAATTGTTGTCGACTCATCTATGAAAATTCGACCGCCATTCTTTATAAACGCACTTAATCCGGCATTGACTTTATCCGGCATTGAAAAGTTTTGTGAAATTACAACTAATGCCTGGATATCATTTATTTTACCGGTGGCAATCTCATCTTCTGTTACAAAACGTGGTGTATACCCAAGTCGGGTTAATGCCACTAACTGATTGAAAGTAGCGCGGCCAAACCCCATATTAACATCCTGGCGTCCATATTGCGTCTTTGACCAGAGTATCCCAACTCCATGATCGCTACGGGCGTTTACTGCCAGTGAGGAGAATCTGTCCATAAAATCACGTCCGGATACCAGATCCGCTTCTCCGCTCTTTCCTTTGATATTCTGCCAGTTTGTTTCAGCATTCATACCGCCAAGAATATTGCTGAATCCTTCGTGAGAAAAACCGATTCCGCTGCTGCCGAATGCCAGGCCGTGTGCGGCAACCCGGGTGAATTTGCCGGGGATATTAGCGCGCGAGTGTGCAGCACCCAGGGCATTGCTTATCCATGTCGGTTTGTTCCCGCGTTCCATTTCCAGTAACGCGTCAAGTAATAACCATTGATACGCGTAGTCAGGTCCGCCCACCTGGTCATTCCAGGTGCTTTGATACTGAAAATCAAGGGGTGAGTATGCCGAAGGGAAGTTTTGTCCCATTCGAACTGGCGCATGGTCGGATTGTACACTGCTGCTGTTGCGCAATGCCTGGTCAACATCGCGAAGATTTTTTGATATTGTACCGTATGCCTCTTTATATAAACCCATCAGATAACCAGACCAGGCATCGAGTCTTTTCTCAAACACAGCCCGGTCAGCCTCTGGCATTGGTTTAGCGTAAAGTGCGATTTCTTCCAGCCATAATTTGGTAGGCAAATCAATTGCGGTGCCAAATTCTGGACGGCCTATAGATAATATATATGACAGATACTCTGTCTCAGTAACCGGTTTGTACCCGGTACGTTTAGTGAACTCATCCATTTTTTGTTTGTCGACGCATTCAATATAATTGCGCAACGACTGCGTCAAATTTCCCCATCCCCAATATATCAGCAGACCAAGGCGACCACCAACTGCATACCCGGTGGTATCCCAGCCATAACAAAAACCGCCAAAATTGGGGTAACGTCCATTTGCCTGTGCAGTCAATATCATACGTTGGCTCATACCATCAAGTTCACCCGGGTTATTCCATGGTGGGAAGAAACTTGTTGGTCGAGTTTCTGGATTTACCAGCATCAACGTACCTGTACGCGCCATCGCGTCAAGAACACCTGCCCGCCCCATATCAGACGCGCCGAGATTAACACAGGCAGTTAATCCCGTTTCCTTCAGAATCTTTGCTGTATCGTCGCTGGTCAGCTTGTCAGAAGGGATTACTTCGTCCTGCAGCGAACCGGCAGATTTGCGCAGCACACTTGATAATGTCAAGCGGTCAATTACTTTTACGCCGTTGAGTTCCAGAGAATAGTCGCCGGGTGCCATTTTTGATGTATCAAGCATTATCGCGCCGGATTTTCCGGTATAGATTATTGTGCGAATATTATCTTTAACTGCTTCGAGTTTTATATCCCCATCGGATTTCAACCCAATTGGAATCTTCTCGCCAATGAAATACGCGGTACGATCCATTGGCAAAACCGCAATTGGTTTAACGGCGGAAGTTGTAGCTATCTGTGCATACAGATGTGCCGGTGAAAAGATGCTAATCATGATTAACATGATAATGCATAATTTGAGATTGATATTCATTTTAGTCTCCTTAATAGTTAACGGAACCGCTCCCGTTAATTTAACAAAATTACTTTATATACGTCAATAATAATATAGATTTTAAAAAAATTAATCTTTATTACAGAGTATGTTTCCTTTAATTTATAATTTCATAGCCCACATTATCATTATCACCATAATATACATCTTATAAATTGACTCTAAAAAATTAGAGATGGTATATATATTCATCTCTATAATTCATAGATGTCCAGTAAAGGTAGGGGAGTTGTCCCCAACTCCCGCGAAAGTGTCTTGTTTTTAAAGACGAACCGGATGTAACGACAAAATAAGGTGAAAAATCACAACACCACGCAAAAAGTTCTGTCGCTAATACGCTTGCTAACATCATTATTCCGGTTCATCACCGGAATTGGGGACAATTCCCCTCCCTCGTCAGCCAATATTTTAATTTTAGTGATAACTATAAATATGTATAAGCGTGAGCACATCGCTGTGGGTCTGATGATAGATTAAATTTTCGTCCTGTAGGAGCATAATTCCTCAATAAATAGGAATTGTGCTCCTACAGGACGTAGATTGTGAATATGTAATTATCTTCTATATTACAATCCATATTTGAATTTCAGGTAACTGACAATCGCGTTACGATTATCAGAGTTCTGTGCTGATGGGTAGGTAATAATCTCTGCAATATACTGTGGTTGCTCGGTTGATCCCCAATCACCATGATTGATATTATAAGTGGTGTTAGAGTTGCAATCTATCGTCAAGATAAGCCAATTGGTCGCCAGGCTTTTCGGAAAGTTTGGGTTGGTTGTTGAGGCTTTATAGCCATAATCGCTTCCATTGACCCATACCGCGGAAGGCCAGGGATCTGTATAGATATTTGTTTGACTCACCACATACGTTCGTCCACCGCCATATGAGGTGTTGCCAAATTGCACACCAAGGTTTGTCCAGGTTCCGGCAGCCTTCGCAACGACATAGACTTCCTTCACTGGGAAATTGGTGCCGTTTACCGGCATATACTGACCCAGGTTGAAATAGACTACCGGCAAGTTATTCAGGAAGTTCGTTTTCAACACGGGACGCAGGTTTGCGGTGTTCTGATACGCATAATGACTGCTGCCGCTGGCATCGCTCCACTGGATGATGGGATCGCTATTATTGTAGCCATTCACCAAATCGTCGGCTTTCAGCCAGCAATTCGGCTGCGAACTCACCGGCATGAAACCGAGTGCGCTGGACGGGGTGATGGCGACATGCCCGTCGACATAGCTCGCGATCAATTGGTTCGTGTGGCGATAGTCAATGCTGGATGCACTATCCGCGACATAGGGATAGGCGGCACTGGCTGAAAACACACCATCTGCCGTCAATAACGCGGTCGTCGGGTCTCCGAGATCGCCGAGTGCTTTGCCAGCCACGCGGGCGAAGTAGACATACCCCTGGGTATCGCGACCCTTCGTGGGACATCGCAGCACACCCGGGTCAACTTTAATGTCGCTCCAGATAGTGGATGAACTTGGCAGTGTCTCTTCATGGTCTTGTGCATACATTTGCACAGATGCAGCGATCTGTCTTTGATTGCTGGTACAGGTAGTCTGCCGCGCCTTCTCACGCGCCCGGGCAAAGACCGGGAACAGAATTGCGGCGAGGATAGCAATAATGGCTATCACGACCAGCAACTCGATGAGGGTGAAACCTTTTTGATGAGATTTATTCATACTTTTTCTCCTTTTTTAGTTATAGGTTTAGCAGGTAATAGTATTTTTTTACCATTGGATTTATTAATACTTTTATATTCAGCGTAATTAATAGTTGGTATATAACGGAACTATTTCAAAATTATTCACAATTTGATTTGATAAAGACCAGGATGCTACCATTGCTTCATTATGTATGAATAGTGATAGCATCCTGACCAATAGAACTTGTTATGGCGTTCCCAACACGTCAATTTCCCCGAGTCCAATATAATAATTCTGAGCAATACCAAAATGAAATTTTACTGAACGGACACCGGTGGCAATATATCCTCCGCTGCTCAGTGTCACCTTTACTTTAGCAAGGTTACTTCCGGTTGGTACATAAGTACTGGTGGTCGTCACCTGGGTATAGGTCGGGCTACTGGCATAATCTCCGGGTGCGGTATAGATGGTGATTGGACATGGTTGATTTCGACCGTTGTTGGACCAACCGATGTAAAAATCGAATTCTTGAATTTTAAACGCGCCTCCCAGATCATACACGACATCTGTTCCGCCTCCATTGCCGGCCGTGGCATAAGTGGTCAATGTCGTGGTTGGCGCCACCCCATCCGTGAGGGTCGTCAATCCACCTGAGGAATCCCGATTCCACGCCCCGCCACTGGCAACAGCATTATAAACGGGAGTTTTACCGTTTATCAAATCAGTGGTAGATACCGAATAAGAGGAGGCTTGATCGGTATATGTGACCGCTGCATAGTTTCCAGCCGGATCGCCGATGACGACTATTTCACCAATGCCGATGTAATTATTTTGTGCACCTGCGCCAAATTGAATTTTGATTGAACTCGCTGCCGGGACAAGATATTCGTCAGGGGTATTCAGGGTGACCCGTATGCGAGAATGATTATTTCCAGTAGGAGTATAAGAAGTTGTCGTTTTCAATAAGGTATAGGTAGGATTGTTTGCGTAATTGCCACTGGCCGTATAAATACTCACCTCACAAGGCTGGTTTCTACCGTTATTCGCCCACCCCAAATACAGATCAAATTCTGATAGGTTATACATGCCACCGAGATCATACACCAAAGTCTTTCCACCCAAACTGCCACCGACCGTGGCAAAGGTATTAAGGTTACCATCCGGTGTTTGCCCGTCAGTCAATATGGAGATACCACTGGAGCCATCGCGAGACCAGTCCGAGGCATTCCCGGCATATGAGTCGCTATAGACCGAGGCTTTTCCGATGAGGATATTATTAGCAGGCAAGGCATACGCCGTGGCTTGATTGGTATAATCGACATTTACCACACATCCAGGAACTATTGCGACATGACCATCGGCGTAACTCTTAATAATTTTGCCTGAATGACGCGGTTGTAAGTCAGCTCTCGTCACGCCCCCGGTACCAAGGGATGGAGTACCATCTGCCGTGAGCCAGATAGTCGAGGGATCACCGACAAGGCATTTTCCATTGCGGATACTCCCGATTGAACAACCGGCGACGCAGGCGGTTACACCATCTGTAGTGCCGTTATACACATAACCGACCGGCGTATTCTTGCCCGCGGTTGGGCATATAAGCACCTGAGTATCAACACCAATATCCTGCCAGGTGTTGGCAGTGCCGGGCAAAGTTTCCTCATGATCCTGACAATACATAGTGATACCAGCCGCAATCTGCCGCTGATTACTCATACACGTCGTCTGCCGTGCCTTTTCACGCGCACGTGCAAATACCGGGAACAGAATTGCGGCGAGGATGGCAATAATGGCAATTACGACCAGCAATTCGATGAGGGTGAAACCTTTTTGATAAGATTTGTTCATACTTTTGCTCCTTTTTTAGCTTTAGGTATGGCAGGTAATGGTATCTTTTTACCATTGGATTTATTAATAATTTTGTATTCAGCGTAATTAATAGCTGGTATATAACTGGCGGATGGCGGAATTATGCCTTGTCTTTCCAGACTGATAATTTCCATACATTTGTTGAGAATCTGCTGCAAGTCAAATCCTATATAACTTACAGGTAGCGGACTGTTGGGACACAACGGAAAATTGGCATGGGCAACTATAGTTAAATCTTTCGGAACTTTAACACCGGCATCGACCAATCCGGCAATAGTATCTTCCACCAGGTTATCGTCTGATATAATTATGCCATCAGGACGATCTTCTACTGGTAGTTTCATCATGCAATGCACCGCATTACGGACAGTCTCTGGCGTTGCAGCATTAACTTTCAATTGCCAGTATGGTTTTGATTCCATTTGGTGTTCATTAAGTTGGTTAATCAGATTTTCTTCTAACAAATCTGCATATAAATGATAAAGTGAAATATGGGCTATACGTTTTCTGCCATCAGTGACCATTTTTTCTACAGCTATGTTAATAAAATCATAGTGATTTGGGTAAACAAGTGGAATATCAGGTTCAAATGTATTAGTATTCGACATCATGGCCACCCGTGGGATGTCGTTAATAATCATTATTTCTGTTCCAAGAAAAGGCCCGAGATCTGATGTGAAAATTACCCCGGCAAGGCGATGATTTTTCATGTCGTCCAGGAGACGTTCATATTCTTTGTTATCTGTTGGATACGGTTGATAATACATTGAAAACGAACAGTTCGTTTGCGCCATAAATTGCCGACATTCATAAAGAATTCCCATAAAAAACCGGGAATGTATGATGTCATATTCCCTGAATGGGAAAACTATGCCAAAACGGGATAAATGCGGAGGATTTTCAGCGACAAAAGTACCACATGAACCGTTGGGAACAATGAATCCATCAGACGTGAGAATATCAAATAACCGTTGCATAGTTGCTTTTGCAATCCCCAAATCTTTCATCAGGTCATCCTGAGTCGGTATCTTGCTGCCGGGCAAAAACTCTCCCTGTACAATGCGCATACGCATAGTATCCAGAGCATCATCTAATCTATACGAACGTTTTATTCGATTTTTTATCGGTTTTATATTCATTAGTTCAATTAACTTTTGTTTAACCTATACTAAGAATACTTTACGTTAGGTGCTATGTCAAGAGGAAAATTATATTATTTTTATTAAATTTGCGTTATTCAATTTGACCAGGTTAATAACTTAATCAGTTCTTTTATAGCTTGTTACATTCATTTGGATTATCCTATACACAGTTATGAAAACTGGAGTTTGCATTTTTAAGAAAATTCATAAATTAACAACAATCCAAGCCCCAGAGGGGCGATATGTTAATAGCAAAAGATGATTCTTGTAATATCGAGCTCCGTTAGGGGCGATATGTTAATAATGTTTTATATTAGACTTGTCCGGTAATAAGGATTAAGATATTTTGAGGCTATTTTTGTATCAGGCAAGGCGTTTATTTTACGCATTATCAAGTTGATAAACGTAAAATAAAAAACGCTGAATGGTGCAAAAAGAGTCCAAAAGATAATGATTATTATTCCCGGACAAGTCTATTAAGAACTGGGAATGAAATATATAACCATTTCACATGTCGCCCCTCTGGGGCTTGGATTGTATTTAAAGATGGATTTTTTCTAAAATTTATATCTATTGTATTTAAATACTATAAACATCTTACCTCGCTGGGGTTATTTTTGTATATAAATGTTAGCTTTTATAAAATATATACAAGAACGATACATCTTATTTAGTTTACAGAAAAGGATTATTATTGAAATTTATCGTTAGAACTTTACCGTATAATTGCCAATCCATAAAGTCGAGGAAAACGCACCAATCGTCGATACCATGGTTATGGCCGCCTTTGCGGAAAAATATGCCGATTTGTTTTGGTGCATTAAGAAACTTATATGCTTCTTTGGCGGCGGTGTGGGTTTGCCAGGTGCCGGTGGGATTTGCCCACAAGTCATCAAGTGCTTCGGTGGTCAGCAATGGTCGCGGGGCGATGAGTGCCTTTAGAAAATGCTGGTCAAATGGTAGCTCATTCTCGCGTCCGATATAATCTTTGAAATCTGGGTTGAACCAATAAGGTACTGCTTGCATGATGTTTGTTATAGTTTCTGATTCTGGTCCCTGGTATTTATATGAGCCGGCACCGCCGCAGCCAGAATTATTGGGGGATGTTACGGCTATTCTATCATCAGTTGCGCCTGCCAGCAATGCCGCCTTGCCGCCTCGGGAATGTCCGACAATGCCTATTTTAGATGAGTCTGCAAATGACATCTTTTCGAGGACATCGACACAGCGGTGGTAGCCCCATGCCCAGGCAGATAACGCGCCGTAGTTTCCTTCCGGATATACGGAATAGATGCCGGAATCACGATTGGAATTGTAGTTGTCATGTGCTATCTCAACTCGGTTGAATTGCGCAAATATATTCCCGCGACGAATAATTTCAGCACTCACTTCATCGGAAGCATATTTCCAACATCCATCGCCATTAAGTACAACTGGAAATGGTCCGTCACCCGGCGGTATAAGCAGCGTCATGATAAAAGAAAATGATTTATCGGTTATTACCCGGATTGACATGAAACGCGTCTCGGACAATGCGGCTACAGATGCCGTATGCAATATTTCATATTCTGTGCATTCCGGTACCGGCGGCATTCCGCCGTATTCAATACCCACAATAATATCGCGCATTTCAATACGCCGACGCTGCCAGTCATCAACAGTTATAACCGGCGTGCCGTCCGCAAACATAAACAAATTCTGTAATTCACTATTTGTCATAATAAATATTCTCCGGAACATATTTGAATTAAAAATTAAAGAGAACAATACATGATGTGACAGACACCTTCATGGCTTCGCCACTTGGTGTCAGTCACTGATTGTCGTTGAAAACTGAAAACTGAAAACTATACACTGAAAACTTACCTATGCCCAAACTCGTTGCACAAATCCAGGTATAGCTTTACCGCTTCTACCGGAGTGTTCCAGGTGAATTCGTTGCCGATACGCATGTGGTATCCGCCGGACATTTGTGCGGTTTCTACCATGCGATATACCATAGCGGTGATTTCTTCCGGGTTGTTGCGTGCAAGGATACGGGTATCGCCTTCGCCAGCGAGGAATGGATTGTCGTATTTGCGGGCTATTTTGCATAAGTCGGTATATGGCTCGCATAGCACGCCGCAGGCACCAAGCGCCATTACATCATCGACATATTCATCCAGGCATCCGTCAGAGATGAAGATAACTTCTTTCCCGGCGTCTTTTACAATACTCCAGAACTCTTCGTAATGCGGGAAGATATATTTGTGCATCCATTTTGGCGAACATACCGGGCCGCGGGTATTGACGATGTCGTCGTGGCAGGTGATGAAGTTTACCGGCAGTCGGGCAAAAGCGCGGAACAGGCGGCGGTTCAATTCGGCGAATTCGTCCATCAACCGTTCAAACCGTTCGTCCAGGCAGGTTTCCAGAAACATATCCCAGCCAAAACAAAGCAGCGGCCACATGAACATAGTCTGGTAAGTTCCCGCCATAGCGGTTGAGCCTTCCGGTGCTTTATCTCCCCATTCGGCGGGATATTGGGCACGAAAATAATCGTATAGCGCGTCCTCGCTGCGAAAATCCCAGGCGGTGACGATACCGGTATTGCGGAAATCGCCTTTTTCCAGCGGTGAGAAAGCGAAAACCTGTTCAGGACTGGTAAAGTTTTGCCCGAAATCCCAGTGATATGTAATGCCGTCTCCCCAGCGTACTACATGCCTTCCGTCAGCATCGACATCGTGGGTGTTAATATCCAGGTTCAGCTTGGGACGCGGTCGCGGCGTGTCAGTCGCGGGGATATCAACATTCAATTTCGGATATATCTCTGCCAATCGCTTCCGGCATTGTTGCGGATGCTCGTAATAATCAATGCCGGTGATGAAGGTCTCTGCATCCGGGCATCCCAAATATTCCCAATGCGGAATATCCTTCGGTCTCATACCCATTAATGCCTGGTTTTGAATGCTGTATGCCATAATAAACCACCCATATAATTAGTTGAGCAAATACTATTCTTATCGTGCGGCGGGTGTCAAGGAGAAATTACGAATTACGAATTATGTTTGTTATTGCAAAACCTGATTTTTCAAATGTTTAAGTTGCAGGTTTGTGGTAGGCGAAAACCACCCCGACCTTCGGCCACCCCTCCTTGTCAAGGAGGGGAGTTTAAAACGAAGGTTTTGATTATTAAAGCAGCCATTATTTTATCAAGTAACTATCATAACTCCCCTCCTTGACAAGGAAGGGGTAGGGGGTGGTTGGGGTGATTATATATTTAGTATGGTTTTGCATGAGCCTGCATAATTCGTAATTCGTAATTCATCCATCACTCCGGCGCAAATTCCGCCTGTACTCCCCTCGTTTCCGGTATTCGGGTTGATATTATCAGCGAGGTCATTGATAGTATGAACAGGAGGATGAATAATGTCAGGTATGCCTGTGACGGGTAGATGATGCCGGTTGGCGTCACGGTGGCGGAAGAACGGAATTTGTCTAAAATTAACCCAGCAATAGTCGTTATTATTGCAACCCCGACGTATGCCAGGCCATTTATCACCGCGACGGATTGTGCTACATGCTCTGGTCGGTTCAACTCTTTCATGGTTGAGTTTATCGCCGGCATTCCTATTGTTTGTGTTGATAATATCAAAAAGCTGATAAAGAAATAAATTGTGGGAACATGAATAATTACGCCAATAATCAACATCAGGGTTGCCGTCGACAGCATTAATGGCACTGTGATAAGAATCGGTTTTCGCCGGTTGCCCATCCAGCGAATTATCATGCCGCCGCTTAAATTGCAAACAGCGCATACCACCATCATCAACAGCATACATAATGACGCCTGGGCAGAAGAAAAATTGGCGAAATCCTGAAGGAACTTTTTACCGAGGGTGACTTGCATCATAAACATGATAGAGAAATTTATCAATCCGGCAACCAGCAACGGCAAATTGCTGCGTCGTTTTACGATATCGATAACAGGTTGGAATGAAAAAGGTTTAAGATGGCTGAAATCTTCAACGGGCAAACGACGCAATATAACCAGTCCGGCTATAAGAAAGAGCGATGTGGCACCGGCAACCCAGAGCAGCGTTTCGCGCCAGCCGAATATTGTTGATGCCCAGTTGAATGGCGACATGGCAAGTACTCCACCGATGCTGCCGCTGAAACCTATGAAACCTAAAATTATGGCAAATGAAGCCGGCGAAAAAAGGATATTTACCTCGCGCAATAGACTGAGGAAAAGACAGCTTGCGCCAAGTGATGTTAATACTCGTCCCAGGTAAAGTGCCCATAATTCGTGGGATAGCGGAAAGATGACAGAACCTATGAGCATTAACAAACCACCCCACATCAACACCCGCCGACCACCCAGTCTATCCGCGGCGATGCCAACAAAAAGCTGCATACCAGCATAGATATACATAAACATCGCACTGAGACCGGTGACATCAGATGCTGATAATTGCAGTTCTGTCTGGAGTCGGTTAAAAATTGTACCGGGGATAGCTGAACGCTGAAAATACGAAATAAGATAGATTCCGCACATGCTGAGCAGTGCCGCCAATTCCCATCGTTTCGCCAATATTCGGCTCAACATGGAAATATGTTCAGGAATCGCCGCGTCAAACTCTGACTGTTCATCTATTAATTTATCGTCAACCTGGTTTTGTATGGTGTGCTCCCGCAGCTAATGATACGCTACCGGGTACGGGTCTGGCAATTGGTTTTTTTATGATTTTCGTGTATTTCGTGGTTAAATAAAGATTGGTCATGCTGTTTGCGCCTTTGCAGATGGTCATGTTGCTAATGAAATAAATATCGGTAAAAATGATATACCTGTAAAATAAATTTTAAACATAATCGATTAAATTGCAATTATAAATAATGTTGCGCAGATACATTGACAAGTTATCGGAAGATTAGTAAAATTCAATTTATATTTCATACTATAATGAAATTCTAATATTTATTAAAAGGGGGTAAATCATGTCAACAAAAACAATTCGTAAGGGTTTTACACTTATTGAATTACTCGTGGTAATTGCCATTATTGCCATTTTGGCTGCGATTCTCTTTCCGGTTTTTGCGCGTGCGCGTGAAAAAGCCAGGCAAACTACTTGTATCAGCAACCAGCGGCAAATTGCTACTTCAATACTGATGTATACACAGGATCATGACGAAACTTTTCCTTCCAGCACCACAGTATGGAATGATATTAAAGTTGATGCCGGTGTGTTGGTGTGTCCGACTAAAGGCAAGGGAACTCCAATCGGTTATGGATATCCTGAATGGCGTTCCGGTCAGGCTTTGGGCGAACTGCCGAATCCAACCAACCGATTGTTATGTGCTGATTTTCCGCAAAGCACCGCAATTTTATCAGGCAATTCAATTTATAATCAAAATGAAGTCGCCCTGCGCCATAGCGGACATGCAGTTTGTGCTTTTGCCGACGGTCACGTTGGCGATGAATCGCAAATTAATGAAATTTTTTCAAAGTATGATTTTGAAAGTGGCGCAAGTTCGGACTGGAATAACAGTACCATAAGTACCACACCGACCGGCGGACGAAAATATTTAGGTGAATTTGCCAATACTAATGTATTGTTAAATTTGAAAAGTTTACCCGGGCATTGCCGGCTTCATGTTGAATGCGACCTGTTTATAATGAAAACATGGGATGGCAATAATGTCAGCAACGGTCCTGATATTTGGATGATGGGTATTACCGGCAACCCTACACCGATGATTAATACCACTTTTGCAATTTCATATACTCTTCAGGCATATCCTGGCACATATCCGGCTGACAGCAACCCAAGCCGTGGCGGCGCGTCTGAAGCAAACAACTCCCTTGGTGTCGCTGGCAGCGACAATGTTTACCATATAGTCGCTGATGGTTTGCATACAGGCACTACTGCGCAGGTGTATTTTAATACAAATGCAATGCAGACTGCTGGTGACGAATCTTGGGGTATTGATAACGTAGTTGTCAGCGCACTGTAGGAAGGATATTTGAAATGTATAATAAATTTTCACAAAAAGGTTTTACCCTGATAGAATTACTGGTTGTAATTGCCATTATTGCTATCCTCGCTGCCATTTTGTTCCCTGTATTTGCGCGTGCGCGTGAAAAAGCCAGGCAAACTACTTGTATCAGCAACCAGCGGCAAATTGCTACATCAATATTGATGTATACACAGGATCATGACGAAACTTTTCCTTCCAGCACCACAGTATGGAATGATATTAAAGTTGATGCCGGTGTGTTGGTTTGTCCGACTAAAGGCAAGGGAACTCCAATTGGTTATGGTTACCCGGAATGGCGTTCCGGTCAGGCTTTAGGCGAACTGCCCAATCCTTCCAACAGGCTATTAACTGCCGACTTCCCCCAAAGCACCACCGTTTTATCCGGCAATGCAATTTACAATCAAAGTGAAGTAGCGCTTCGTCATAGCGGACATGCTGTATGTGCATTTGCTGATGGTCATGTTGGTGATGAATCGCAAATTAATGAAGTATTCGTTAAATATAATTTCGAAAATGGGGTAGGTTCAGAATGGAATAACAGCACCATTAGTACCACACCTACTGGTGGACGAAAATATTTAGGTGAGTTCTCAAACAATGATATCCGATTGACTCTTAAAAGTTTACCCGCACATTGCCGTTTGCATGTAGAGTTTGATTTATTTATCATGAAGTCATGGGATGGTAATAGTTTGCCTGCTGCTTGTGGGCCAGATATATGGTGTATGGGTATTGTTGGCGATGCTGCTCCAATAATTAATACCACTTTCGCCGTTGGAGCACGTCAAGCATATCCAGGAAGTTACCCGGGTGGTGATAATGCCGCCCGCACTGGCGCGTCAGAACCGAATAACTCCCTTGGTGTAACCGGTAGCGACAACGTTTATCATATCATTGCAGATGGTTTAAATACTGGCAACACTGCAGTACTTACTTTCTATTCAACATCACTGCAAGGTGCCGCTGATGAATCATGGGGATTAGATAACGTAGTAGTAAGCGCGCTGTAATCAGCATATATAAAAATAATAAAAAATGTTAAATGCCCTGATTTAATTGAAAATATCAGGGTATTTTTTTAATTTAATTTTAATTTTATACCATTGACAAAAAGAATAAAGAAAGATAAAATTATTAAAAATATTAGGAACGTTCCATTTCTTATTCAAAGGGGGAGAAGTTATGAAGATAAATCGTAGTTTATCAGGCTTCACACTGATAGAGCTTCTGGTCGTAATTGCCATTATTGCCATTCTTGCTGCTATCTTGTTCCCGGTATTTGCCAGGGCACGGGAAAAAGCACGGCAGTCCAGTTGTATGAGTAATCAAAGGCAAATAGCCTTAGCATGTCAGATGTTTTCACAGGATCATAGTTTTGTTTTGCCGTCATCAACATCAGTATGGTCAGATATCAGCATTGATCCTGGGATTTTAATTTGCCCTACATTAGGAAAAACTGTACCTAATGGATATCAATATAATTCGGACTGTTCATCATTAGCATTGGGAAGCATCGATAATCCCAGTTATAAAATGTTGACCTTTGATGGCAACAGTGGTGCAATGGATCCACGTCACAGCGGGAAAGTTATTGCAAGCTTTGTTGATGGACACGTAGAAATTAATACTCCTGGTGCTCTGATTGCTTCTACTGTAACATTTAACCTTGCAGACAGTGGTATTTGGCTTGGAAATGGTACAAATACTCCTGTACAAACTGTGCTTGCAGATGCGACGAAATATAACATGCATTGTATTTTTGCAGGTAATGACAATGATCCGCAAACTGCTAATGATGTATTGCTGGTTGGGACAAAACCAACTTGGCTGGTAGGTACTCCGACCGTGGTCTTTACTAATGGTCTTATCAATTATGGTGCTGGACATAATTACTCCATGTATCTAAATTCAGGAACTATTAAGCGATATCCAGGATTTCTTACACCTGAATCACCTGCCTACAGCAGTACAGATTGTGTAACTGGACGGGTCACTTTTACCGCAAATGTTACCGGTCAGGTTACGAAAAAAGTTGCACTTCTATTTGCTAACTGGAATTCGAATTCTTTGCCTACTTGCCAGGTTACTTCCGTCAAGATTGCCGGAACCGGTGTGCCATTAGTTAATAATACATTCAAAAATGGTACTGGCGGTGTAAATGTTTATTTAATGAATTTAAGTTTAATCCCAGTACCTAATTTAACTATAGAACTGAACTTAGGTAGCTATACCGGAAGTTCAGCCTTTGGTTTCTGGTTGGCATTTGAAGATTAATATGTCATATCGACATTGTGAAGGAGATTTAAATGAAAAAATATTCATCTGTATATAAAGGTTTCACATTAATAGAATTACTGGTTGTAATTGCTATTATTGCCGTGTTAGCCGCCATATTGTTTCCCGTTTTTGCAAAAGCGCGGGAAAAAGCATGGCAAACTACCTGCACCAGTAATCAGCGGCAGATAGCAGCTTCACTTCAAATGTATGCACAAGACCATGAAGAAGTATTACCTTCAACAACTACTGTTTGGCAAGATATCAAAGTGGATCCTGGTGCTTTAATTTGTCCAACTTTAGGACCAAATGTCCCTAATGGGTATCAGTATAACTTTGTTTGTTCGGGGCAGTCGTTGGGAGAAATTCAAAATCCAGAAAAACGTTCATTCTCGTTTGATAGTAAAAGTGGCGGAATTGATCCTCGGCATAGCAATAAAGTTGTCGTGGGATTTGCTGATGGTCACGTTGAATTGACTACCACTGGTAAAGTAGTTGCATCAATGATTCCTGGCAACATTGAAGTAAAGCCTACTGATTCAAATATTGGGTTGGGTAATGGCACAAGCAGTCCTTTGCAAGTGCTGCTTGCTGGACCATCTTATAATATGAATTGCTTTTTCGCTGATTCTGATATGGATCCGCCTGATGCCGGTACCTGCTTCCTGTTAGGAACACGTCCATCTTGGATGTCAGGCGTACCAACAGCCACATATACTGCTAACTCGCCTTATGGTGCAGGACACAACTATGCTGTTTATTGGAATAATGGTAGTGGATATGCACGGTATCCCGGATTTATGACTCCCACAACTATTTATTGGGATCCAAAGACCGCTTTAGTTGGTTATTGCCGCATCATTCCAACCGTAAAACAATTGACTTATAAAAAAGTTTCAATTATTGTGGTTAATTGGAATGGTGGTGGTACTGTTCAACTTACAAATATTAAATATGCTGATGGAGATGCGAGTATTACCGGTAATACATTTACAAATACATCAAACCTTGCGAATGTATATACTATGAGTCTGCCATTATTGCCATTACCAAACACACCAATAGATTTTTATTTTGGCAACTATACCAGGACTACAGGTTATGCAGCTTATGGCATATATTTAGCTTTTGAGGATTAAAATTTATAGTCATAATTGTTCATATCGGCAGCTTAATAATATAGAAGTTGCCGATTTTTTATTTTATAATCCATTGACTAATATCATAATGAATAGTAAAATATTAAACCGGTAAGAATTTTTATCAGATAATATAATAAAAGAGACATATATGTTAAATCGTTCAACTAAACAAGGTTTTACCCTTATTGAACTTCTGGTTGTAATAGCCATTATTGCTATTTTAGCCGCAATTCTGTTCCCGGTATTTGCTCGTGCACGTGAAAAAGCGCGTCAATCAACCTGCACCAGCAACCAGCGTCAAATAGCTGCATCAGCATCCATGTATGCGCAGGACCATGAAGAAACCTTCCCTGGAACCTCTACCGTATGGGGAGACCTGAAAGTAGATCCAGGCGTACTGGTATGCCCGACTAAAGGCAAAGGCACTCCTAACGGCTATGTATACAGCTATTCTGTAAGCAGCAAAGGAATTGGTACCTTCAATGACCCGTCCGCAACTGTTTTGACTGCCGATGGCGCATCAACCGCAAATATTCTCTCCACTCCTGCCGACCTTGATTACCGGCATTCCAGTTCATTGATTGTTAGTTATGCGGATGGTCATGTTGGAAGTTCACAGAACCTTAATTATGGTATAGTCAATCTTGGTGAACTTACCGCACCATCGGCAAACTATACGTTTACCGTTGATTCTACCAAACCGGCAGATAACGAGGCTGGCAAAGCAGCCTGGACCATCAATGGCTTTACCGGTACTTCAAGTGTTCTTGCAGTGGGAACTCATGGATACGCTGTTTTTAACTGGCAGAATTATGGCGACTCGAATATTAACGTAAAAGCACCATTTACTGCCGTTACCAAGGGTTCCGGCTGGACTGATGATCAGTATGGCAACCAGACATTCGTAATTGGAGGAACTTCCGCAGGCGGAAAGATACTGTATGCTAACAAAGTCGGTGTTATTACCACTACAGTCAGCGACTATTATCCGCACATGTTAACTATTGTCTCTCCTGAGAAGTACTTTGATGTTCGTTGTTTTTCTATTACTGTCAGCACTAATTCAGGTGCAGCAAAGGAAAGCACGGTAACCTATGATTATACAACTAAAACTCATCAATTGAATAAAATTTTACAGGTTAGTGTTTGCGGTAACGCGAAAATCACAGTTACCGTTCCTAATGGTACTGCTGATGGCGGTACATTCGCAGCAGTTTTCCTTGATTAATTTCAAAAACTGAATAATTATTAACAACCTGTTCAATAACATTGATATTGAACAGGCTGTTTCATTGATTATCAATCATTTCTCATTTTTTAAGGCTTTTGCGATACCTATTTATCAAATGTTTATGTAGCAGGTTTGTGGTAGGCGAAAACCACCCCGACCTTCGGCCACCCCTCCTTGGGAAGGAGGGGAGTTTAAAATGAAGGTTTTGATTTTTAAACAACCATTATTTTATCAAGTAACTATCATAACTCCCCTCCTTGCCAAGGAGGGGGTAGGGGGTGGTTGGGTTAATTATATAGTTTATATAGTTTCGTTCTTCCTTCTCCAAACTGTGACTTCATTTATTAAGTATCATTCTTTTTACGAAAAGATTCTCAATTCTCAATTTTCCATTTTCCATTTGCAATTTGCAATTTGCAATTTGCCATTTGCCATTTGCCAGCACTTGCATTCGTGCCCCATGGTAATATACTATTAGACAGAATAATAATTGAGGAGATTGCTGATGGCGCAGAAAGTTTTAGTGGTTGATGACGAAGAATCGATACTTGAAGTTTTAATATACAATATAGAAAAAGCCGGATTTGAGGTGGTGTCGGCGCGCGATGGATTAGAAGGGTTGAAGGAAGCACAGCGTATCCGTCCGGATATCGCCATTCTTGACATTACCATGCCGTCGATGGACGGGCTGGAACTGTGCGGACGTCTGCGGCTTGAGTTTGCAATTCCGGTTATTCTGCTCACTGCCCGGGACACTGAAATTGATAAAATTGTCGGGTTAGAGTTAGGCGCGGATGATTATGTGACCAAGCCATTCAGTCCGCGTGAATTAATTGCCCGTATCAAGGCAGTTCTGCGGCGTTCGCGTAATGGCGTGTCGCAGCCGGATAGCCTGCTTACCTGCGGTGCATTATCTCTTGACCCACTGAAGCGTGAAGTTATGCTCAACGGGAAAGGTTTGGGATTAACTGCCAAAGAGTTTTTGCTGCTGGAATATATGATGAAGAGCACCGGAATAGCACTTAGCCGCAACGCCATTCTCGACCATGTGTGGGGTTACGACTACTTTGGCGATTCCCGCACGGTAGATGTTCATATTCGCCGCTTGCGCGAAAAAATTGAGGATGACCCGACCAACCCGCGACGAATTGTTACTGTGGCGGGAGTAGGATACAAGATGGTGTGTGAATGAGATTAAAGAAATTGGCAGAATGGCTGCAATCGCTGAAGGCGCGAATGATTATCACCTATTTGCTGGTGGTAACCATATCATTCGGGATACTGGCACTGCTTATCATGGGTCCTGTGCGTCAATTTATCATGCAGCGAGAAGAAGACAAACTGGTCGCAACTGCCATTACCCTGGGAACCACCATCCGCGAACCGTGGATATTTTCTGATGATGCCTGGCAATCCGACCTGGCATGGACACAGCGCCGCTGCCGACTATACCTGTCGCCGACAATAAATACCCGCATCCGCGTACTGGATGCTGCCGGAAAAACGCTTACCGATTCGTCAACTTCATTGGATTGGATGCATTGGAAAAATTATCGTAAAACTTTAAAACCTCTTGCTACCCGTCCCGAGGTGAAATCGGCGATTCAAGGCATATATATGTCATATACCCGCAAAGAAGAAAATCGTCCGAATGGCCACGATTCGTTCTATGTTGCTTTGCCTATTCAACGACACGATTTAGCCGGTGAAGTGCGGGTTGCTTTTATCATGTACCTGGATAAAAGCGTGGATGAGCTTAACAGCAACCTGCGCAGCCTGATAAACCTGCTGATTGCCGGTATGCTGGGCAGTTTGCTGATAACCATTGTCGTATCGGTTTTATTGGCGGAAAATGTTTCTGCCCGGCTATTGAAAGCCACCCATACTGCCGAGGAGTTCGCTCGCGGCAACCTTGATGTGCGAATGCCTGCAACCGGCAATGATGAGGTAGGAAAATTAAGCGGCGCGTTTAACAGTATGGCTGATACTTTGCAAAGACAGGAACAGTTGCGCCGCGACCTGCTGGCGGATGTATCCCACGAATTGCGCACTCCGCTGACGGCTATTAATGGTTGTGCCGATTCGCTGCAGGATGCCATGGTGGATGACCCGAAAGCGGCAGGGAGATTTTTGCAGATTATCCAAAATGAAACCGCACGGATGCAAAGGCTGGTCAGCGACATACTTGATTTATCGCGTCTGCGCTCGGGTTTAACGGCTGTTCCGCTGGCAACGGTAGACCTGATAAACCTTGCCGAGGAAGCCGTTGAGATTGCTCGATTAAATGAAGATAAAATGAATGTCAGTTATGAGTTAATCAATAATACCGGCGACTCATTACCGGTACATGGAAACGAAGACCGCATTTCTCAAGTGCTGCGCAACCTGTTGGACAACGCCCGCAAGTTCTCACCGGATGGTGGTTTGATAACCATGAAATTAGCCGTTATTGATGATAATGCTGTAGTGGAAATAACCGACCAGGGGCAAGGTATAGCTAAAGAAGAACTGCCATATCTATTCGAAAGGTTTTATCGCTCCGGCAGAGGTAACACCACCGGCGGTGCCGGACTGGGCCTGGCGATAGTCCGGGAAATAATGCAAGCCCACGGCGGCCGCACCGAGGTAGACAGCGAAGAAGGAAAAGGCACGACGTTCCGCCTGTATTTCAGGAAAAGTTAGGGAATGAGTTAGGAATTAGGAATTACGAATTACGAATTAGGTATTAAAGATAAGGTATTTTCATTTCTTACTTTTCGGTTGAAGTCGAATGAAGTCGTTTGCAATCGATTTCAATCGGTATTTAACTCAAAAAATTGTCAATCGTCAATTGTCCATTGTCAATTTTTCACTCTTCTCTCCTCACTCTTCACTCTTCTTTCCCTCTTCCCATCTGTTCCAGACATTCTTTTGCGCTGGCGCACCAGGCGGCACAGGCCATGTCGTTTCTGGGATTAACGGTGTATTTCTCGCATTTTTTGCATATACGGCGCAAGTCGTCCTTGAAAAATTCTATGGGTTCGCCGCAATGCGCGCAAGGTTCTTCAAATATATTTTCCGGTGTCCAGAACTGGGTATCCTGTCCCGGGCAATTTCTCTTTGCCATCACAATCACCTCGATTATTTATATTCTACCCGGTAATCAAGCGATAACAATGATAATTGTCATAAATAAATAATTTAAAAATACGAATTAAAGAGGCTTTTGCAAAACCCCTTAAATTTTTAATCTAATTTTTAAAAACTACCCATTTTATTAGATGCTATAAATGGTATTTTTACAACAAATGGGTAGTATTTTATAAATTCTCTTAAAAACCATGTT
>Ga0194052_1000373_pt1 | contig 29474 bp, 25 predicted proteins | sample SepL226m_MetaG_FD_160117 | JGI IMG/M metagenome (GOLD analysis project Ga0194052, IMG submission 160117) | Anoxic zone freshwater microbial communities from boreal shield lake in IISD Experimental Lakes Area, Ontario, Canada - Sep2016-L227-6m | ecosystem: Environmental > Aquatic > Freshwater >...
TCATCGAGGAGATCGTGGAGGCGGACCGTCTCTCCGGCAAGCACGGGGGGCGGGTGCTCACGCGGTTCCCGCCGGAGCCCAACGGCTACCTGCACATTGGCCATGCCAAGAGCATCTGCCTGAACTTCGGCCTGGCGAAGGCCTACGGCGGCGCCACGAACCTGCGCTTCGACGACACCAACCCCGTGAAGGAGGACGTGGAGTACGTGGACTCCATCCGCGAGGACGTGCAGTGGCTGGGCTTCGACTGGAAGGGCGAGTTCTACGCCTCGGACTACTTCCCCTTCATGTACGACTACGCGGAATACCTCATTGGGCAGGGCAAGGCCTACGTCTGCGACCTGTCGGAAGCCGAGATCCGGGAGTACCGGGGCAACTTCCACGTGCCGGGTCGGCCCAGCCCCTTCCGGGACCGCGCGCCCGCGGAGAGCCTGGACCTGTTCCGTCGCATGAAGGCCGGGGAGTTCCCGGACGGGTCCCGGGTGCTGCGGGCGAAGATCGACATGCAGAGCGGCAACATGAACCTGCGCGATCCGCTCATGTACCGCATCCGCCGGGCCCACCACCACCGCACGGGCGATGAATGGTGCCTCTACCCCATGTACGATTACGCCCACGGCGTGTCCGACGCCCTGGAGACCATCACCCACTCCATCTGTACCCTGGAGTTCGAGGATCACCGGCCGCTCTACGAGTGGTTCCTGGAGCAGGATGTGGAGGGCCGCTTCTTCCAGCGCCCCCTGCCGCGCCAGATCGAGTTCGCCCGGCTCAACCTCACCTACACCGTGATGAGCAAGCGCCGCCTCCTGCAGCTGGTGCAGGACGGCGTCGTCCGGGGCTGGGACGATCCCCGCATGCCCACCATCTGCGGCCTCCGGCGCCGGGGCTACACCCCCGAGTCCGTGCGAGCCTTCGCCGAGCGGGTGGGCGTGGCCAAGCGGGACATGGTGGCCGATGTGGGTCTGCTGGAGTTCTGCATCCGGGAGGACCTGGAGAAGCGGGCCCCCCGCCGCATGGCCGTGCTGCGCCCCCTGAAGGTGGTCATCACCAACATGGGTGACAACGAGGCCTTCGAGGTGGAGCTGGCCAACCATCCCGAGGACACCACCCTCGGCACCCGGAAGCTGCCCTTCACCCGGGAGCTGTTCATCGACCAGGACGACTTCCGCGAAGAGGCCCCCAAGAAGTGGTTCCGCCTGGCGCCGGGCGCCGAGGTGCGCCTGCGGGGCGCCTGCCTGGTGACCTGCAAGGAGGTCATCAAGGACGCCGCCGGGAACGTGGTGGAACTCCGCTGCGAGTGGGATCCCGCCAGCCGGGGCGGTAACGCGCCGGACGGTCGCAAGGTGAAGGGCACCCTCCACTGGGTCAGCGCGGCCCATGCCCTGCCCGCCGAGGTGCGCCTCTACGAGCCCCTCTTCACCCAGGCCGATCCCATGGACGTGCCCGAGGGCCAGGACTGGAAGGCCCTGCTGAACCCCGGCAGCCTCGAGACCCTCGTCGAGGCCCGCCTGGAACCCAGCCTGGGCACGGCCCAGCCCGGCGAGCGCTTCCAGTTTGAGCGGACGGGCTACTTCGCCGTGGACCCCGACAGCCGCCCGGGGACCCTGGTGTTCAATCGGACCGTGAGCCTGAAGGACTCCTGGACCAAGATCGAGGCCAAGGGCTAAGGAATCGCGGGCTGCGCCCACGATTCCTTGTGAGCGCGGCTGCGCCGCGCGGAGACCTTGGGTCTGTTTTTTCTCCTTATGGGCCAAAGCGCCAGCTTTGGCCCCCGGCTGTGACCCAGGTCGCATCGGGCCCCAACTGGTTGTTTCCCTCCGTGTCGGGAACGGGGCGGGTCTGATAGGGTTGAAGGGTTGGGTCTCCCCGCGGGTGGCCCTGCCGGGAAGCCGCCCATGGACAAGCTTGCGAGCCTGCTGCACACCACGCCTGCCATCGTCTGGATGGTCGGGAAGGTCGTTGTCGTTTTCCTTAGTGTCTTCCTCCTGGCCTCGGTCTGGACCTGGGTGGAACGCCGAGGCTCGGCCATGATCCAGGACCGCATCGGCCCCAACCGGGCGAAGCTGTTCGGACGCTGGCCCATCCTGGGCCTGTCCCAGCTGCTGGCGGACGGCATCAAGTTCTTTTTCAAGGAAGACCTGGTCCCCGAGGCGGCCAACAAGGGGCTGTTCTGGTTGGCGCCCTTCCTCGCCTTCGTGCCGGCCCTCATGGGCTTCGCCGTCATCCCGGTCGGCAAGAGCTTCGTCTGTGGGGGCGTGACCTACCACCTCTCCGTGCTGGATCCCGGCAACGGCATGGGCCTGCTCTATCCCCTCGCCATCGGCGGTCTGGCCGTCTATGGCGTGCTGCTGGCCGCCTGGTCCAGCAACAACAAGTGGTCGATCCTTGGCGGCATGCGCGCCTCCGCCACCATGGTGAGCTACGAGATCGGCATCAGCATGGCCGTGGTGGCCATCTTCATGACCAGCGGCGGCTACGACCCCGCCGAGGTGATCAAAGCCCAGGGGCACCTGCCCTGGACCTGGTATGTGGCCCGGCAGCCCCTGGGCTTCCTGGTCTTCTTCACCTGCATGTTCGCCGAGACCAACCGCCTGCCCTTCGACTTCGCCGAGGGCGAGAGCGAGATCGTGGCGGGCTTCAACACCGAATACGGCAGCATGAAGTTCAGCCTGCTGGCCCTGGCCGAGTATTCGCACCTGATGACCGCCTCGGCCCTCGTCGCCACGCTCTACTTCGGCGGCTGGCAGGTGCCCTTCGTGGCCGACCCCCCGGTGATGCTGTCCGTGGCGAGCTTCCTGTTCAAGATGCTGTTCTTTGCCTGGGTCTTCGTCTGGGTTCGCTGGACGCTGCCGCGCTTCCGCTACGACCAACTCATGCATCTCGGCTGGAAGATCATGCTCCCGCTTTCGATGGCCAATCTTGTCTTCCACGCCTGGCGCATGAGCCAGGGACACTGAGGAGGGGGCCATGGGCGTCATCGTCAAGAAGGTGGAACTGACCTGGCTGGACCGCACCTATGTGTGGCCGGTCCTGCAGGGCATGTCGATCACCTTCGGTCACTTCATCCGCAACCTGTTCACGCCCACCGCCAAGCGCTACACGGTGCAGTACCCCGAGATGAAGCGCGAGATCCCCGCCGGCTACCGGGGGCTCCACGAGCTGAAGCGGTTCGAGGACGGCGCCATCAAGTGCGTGGCCTGCTTCATGTGCCAGGAGGCCTGCCCGGCCCGCTGTATCAGCATCGAGGCCGAGGAGTTCAGCGACCTGAACCTGGCCCAGGGCTTCGAGGAGAAGCGTCCGGCCAAGTTCTCCATCGACATGCTGCGCTGCATCTACTGCGGCATGTGCGAAGAGGCCTGCCCCAAGGACGCCATCTGGCTCCGCAAGGAATACGAGGTGGCCGCCTACGACCGGCTCTCCATGCAGTACGGCAAGTGGAACCTCATGAATACCTATGCCGAGGCCGACGGCAAGGAGCAGATCACCCAGGATCCCACCCCCTCCGTGCCCCGCCGCACGATCGCGATGTAAGGAGAGGCCATGTTCATCACCTTCGCCTTCGTCACGCTGCTCGGTGCCCTGGGCATGCTGCTGCAGAAGAACGTCATCGTGGCGGGCCTCTGCATGGTGGCCACCTTCTTCGGCGTCGCCGGGCTCTTCCTGCTGCTGGCCAATCCCGTGGCCGCCGCGCTCCAGATCATTGTCTATAGCGGCGCCATCATGGTGCTGGTGCTCTTCGTGATCATGATGCTCAACAGCCACGAGGAGGAGGCGGCCCAGACCGCCCGCCCCGTGCAGCGCTGGGTCTCCGTGGCCCTGGTGGCCGCCCTCGCCTTCGGCGCCGTGAAACTCGTCCTGACCTCCGCCGGCCTCAAGGCCCTGGCCGTGAGCGGCGAGCCGATGCCGGGTGCCATGACCCTCCAGAAGGTGGGCACCACCCTCTTTGCCGAGCACCTGCTGGGCTTTGAGGTGGCGGGCATCCTGCTGCTGGCGGCCATGGTCGGTGCCGTCGCGCTGACAAAGCGGAACCTGTGAGGAGCCCCCGATGACCGGCATGGATGCGATCCTCAACGGCGGCCTCCAGGGGTATCTGGTCGTGGCCCTTCTCCTGTTCGCCATCGGCCTGGCCACGGTGCTGCTGCGGCGCACCCTGCTCATGCAGTTCATGGGCGTGGAGCTGATGCTCAACGCCGCCAACGTGGCCCTGCTGGCCTTCGCCCGCTTCCGCGGCGGGGATGCCCAGGCCACGGTGTTCTACCTCTTCATCATCGCCGTGGCCGCCTGCGAAGCGGCCATCGGCCTGGCGCTGGTCATCGGCCTCTACCGTCACCGGGGCACCACCGACTCGGACCGGGCCGCGGGCCTGAAGCAGTGAGGATGCGATGAACAAGTATTACTGGCTCATTCCGATCCTCCCCCTGATGGGCGCGGCCTTCAACGGCCTCCTGGGCAAGCGCGCCGGGAAGGGTGCCGTCACCTTCGTCGGCCTGGGTGTCGTCTTCGCCTCCCTGCTGCTCGGCGCCTCCGCGTTCCTGGCCATGAAGGCCACGGGCGACCACCGCCTGGTCCTGAACTATGGCGAGTGGATGGCCACGGGTTCCCTCAGCGTGCCCTTCGGCCTGGTGATCGATCCCCTGAGCGGCACCATGATGCTGGTCATCACGGGCATCGGCTTCCTGATCCACCTCTACTCCGTGGGCTACATGCACGAAGACGAGGGCTACGCGCGGTTCTTCAGCTACCTGAACCTGTTCGTGTTCTTCATGCTCACGCTGGTGCTGGGCTCGAGTCTGGTGCTGATGTTCGTGGGCTGGGAGGGCGTGGGTCTCTGCTCCTACCTGCTCATCGGCTACTTCTTCGAGACCGACTTCGCCCCAGCTGCCGGCCTAAAGGCCTTCCTCATGAACCGCGTGGGCGACCTGGGCGTGTCCATCGGCATGATGGTGCTGTTCGCCGCCTTCGGCACCCTGACGGTCTCGGACATCCTCACCCAGGCCGGGCACCTGGCCCCGGAAGTGGGCTTTGGCGTCCTGACCTTCGCCACCCTGATGCTGTTCGTAGGCGCCACGGGCAAGAGCGCCCAGCTGCCCCTCTACCTCTGGCTGCCGGACGCCATGGCGGGCCCGACCCCCGTCAGTGCCCTCATCCACGCGGCCACCATGGTGACCAGCGGCATCTACATGATCTGCCGCCTGGCCCCGGTGTTCTCCCTGGCCCCCATCACCATGGATGTGGTCGCCTGGGTAGGCGGCGCCACCGCCCTCTTTGCCGCCACCATCGGCCTGGTGCAGCGCGACATCAAGAAGGTGCTGGCCTACTCCACAGTCTCCCAGCTGGGCTACATGTTCCTGGGCCTGGGCGCCTCGGGCTTTGCCGCGGGCTTCTTCCACGTCTTCACCCACGCCTGGTTCAAGGCCCTCCTCTTCCTTGGGGCCGGCAGCGTTATCCATGCCATGCACCACGAGCAGGATCTCTTCAAGATGGGCGGCCTCAAGGCCAAGACGAAGATCACCTTCATCACCATGCTCATCGGCACCCTGGCCATCATGGGCTTCCCGGGCACCAGCGGCTTCTTCAGCAAGGACGAGATCCTCTACCTGGCCTACCTCAAGTCCCCGATCCTGTGGGTGATCGGCGTCATCGGCGCCTCCTGCACCAGCTTCTACATGTGGCGGCTCATGGCCCTCACCTTCTGGGGCGAGCCCCGGGACCACCACGCCTACGACCACGCCCACGAGAGCCCCTTCACCATGACCGTTCCCCTGATGGTCCTGGCCACCGGCTCCCTGCTCTGGGGCGTCTGGGGCATCCCCGAAGCCTTCGGCGGCCACTTCGCCATCGGCGAGTTCCTGAAGCCGGCCCTCACCTACGGCCAGGTCCACGGCGCCCACGGGCACCACGAGGGCCCGGCGGTGCTGCTGGCCTGCATCTCCACGGGCCTGGGGCTCCTCATGGGCTTCCTGGGCTGGTCGAAGTACAAGAACGGTCCTGCGGCGGAGATCGCCTTCGCCGCCCGGCATCCCTTCGTCCATGACCTGCTGCTGAACAAGTACTACGTGGACGAGGGCGTGGAGCTCTACCTGCTCCGGCCCATCCGCTGGTTCGGCAACGTCCTCTGGAAGCTGTTCGACGTGATCATCATCGACGGCGTGGGGGTGAACCTGCCGGGCGCACTGGCCCGGGTCTTCGGGGACTTCACCGCCCTCTTCCAGACCGGCCGGGTGCGCAACTACGCGCTCAGCATGGCCCTGGGAGCCGCGATCCTCCTCTATGTCTTCCTGAAGTAGGTGGGGCGATGACCTGGCTGAACTCCCATCCCCTCACCTTCCTGGTCTTCGCGCCGACGCTCATCGGCTTCCTGATCATGGCGCTGCCCCACTCGCTGGGGCGCCTCTCGCGCATGCTCGGCTTCATGGGCGCCCTGGCGGTCTTCGTGCTGAGCCTGGCCTGGCTGCTGGGTCACGGCAGCACCGGGGCGACGATCCTTGTGGAGCGGGCCCCCTGGTTCACCCTGGTGGGCCTGCCGGTGGACTACCACCTGGCTGTGGACGGCCTGAACCTCTGGCTGGTGCTGCTGACGACCTTCCTGGTGCCGCTCACGATGCTGGGCACCTGGAACAGCCTGAAGGACCGCATCGGCACCTTCGCCGCCCTGTTCCTGCTGCTGGAAACGGGCATGCTGGGCGCCCTGATGGCTCAGGACCTGTTCTTCTTCTACCTGTTCTGGGAAGCCATGCTGATCCCGATGTATTTCATGATCGGGGTCTGGGGTGGCGATGAGCGCCGCTACGCGGCCAACAAGTTCTTCCTCTATACCCTGAGCGGCTCGCTGCTCTGGCTGGTGGCCCTGCTCTACCTGGCCAACAAGGCCGGCGGCTTCAATCCCATCCTCATGGGCCAGGCCGCCACGGCGCTGCCCTTCGGCGTCCAGTGCTGGCTCTTCATCTCCTTTGCCGTGGCCTTCGCCATCAAGGTGCCCCTCTTCCCGCTGCACACCTGGCTGCCGGACGCCCACGTCCAGGCCCCCACGGCGGGCTCGGTCATCCTCGCCGGCGTGCTGCTGAAGCTGGGCGGCTACGGCTTCCTCCGCTTCGCCATCCCGATCTTCCCGGCAGCGGCCATGCACTACGCCAAGCCCCTGGCCCTGCTGAGCGTCATCGCCATTGTCTACGGGGCCCTGGTCGCCATGGTCCAGCGCGACATCAAGAAGCTGGTGGCCTACTCCTCCGTGAGCCACATGGGCTTCGTGATGCTGGGACTGGCCTCCTTCACGGTCATCGGCACCCAGGGCGCCATGCTCCAGATGCTCAACCACGGCATCAGCACGGGCGCGCTCTTCCTGCTGGTGGGCATGGTCTACGACCGGGCCCACACCCGCATGATCGCGGACTTTGGCGGCGTGGCCGTGAAGATGCCCGTGTTCACCGCCTTCTTCCTCATCGTGACCCTCAGCTCCATCGGCCTGCCCCTCACCAATGGGTTCGTGGGTGAGTTCTGGATCCTGAATGGCGCCTTCCTCTCCGGCTTCGGCTGGGGCCGCCTCTATGCCTCTCTGGCCACCTCCGGTGTCCTGCTGGGCGCGGTCTACATGCTCTGGATGTTCAAGCGGGTCTTCTGGGGCCCCGAGAACAAGGACCCGGATAGCGGCACCCACCACCTGCACAGCGACCTCAATGCCCGGGAAGTGGCCGTGCTCCTGCCCCTGGTGGTGCTGATCCTCTGGATGGGTATCCATCCGCGGACCTTCGTGGCCGTCAGCGAGACGCCCGTGGTCAACCTGCTCCGGGAGGCCAACGCTCCGCCGGTGCGCACCTTCGTGCTGAAGCCCGCCGTGCACCAGGCCCCTGCGGCCCACGAGGCCGGCCACGAGGGCCATGCCGCTGAACCTGCCGCCCATGAGGTGCACCGATGAACCTCACTCCCAGCCAGTGGGCGGCCCTGCTGCCGCTGCTCTACCCGGTGATCGGTGGCTGCCTGGTCGCCCTCATGTCCCTGGACAAGGACCAGGCCACCACCAAGTGGATCCGCGCCGCCATGTATGGCACGGCCCTGCTCGCGGTGGGCGCCACCTTCTGGTACCTGACGGACCTCTGGACCACCGGCTCCCAGCCCACCTTCTTCCAGCTGCACATGGATCGCCTGGCCCAGTTCACGGGCATCTTCGTGGTGGTGGCCGCCGCCCTGACCATCCTCCAGGGGTGGGACCACTTCCACCAGGAGGGCTGGGTGAAGGGCGAGACCCTGGCCCTGCTGCTCTTCTCCGTGTCGGGCATGATCCTCTTCGCTGCCACGACCCACTTCGTCGCACTGTTCCTGGGCCTTGAGCTCTTCAGCATCCCCCTCTACGCCCTGGTCGGCACCGTCCGCGCCCGCTCTGAGAGCGCCGAGGGCGGCATGAAGTACTTCCTGACCGGCGCCGTGGCCTCCAGCTGCTTCCTGATGGGCGGTGTGCTCATCTACGGCCTCAGCGGCACCCTGGACCTGGCCGTCGCGGCCCCCGTCCTGGTCGCCAAGGGGCTCGGGACGGATCCTCTGGTGCTGGTGGGCGCCGCCCTGCTGCTGCTGGGCTTCCTCTTCAAGGTCTCGGCCGTTCCCTTCCACCAGTGGACGCCGGATGCCTACGAGGCTTCCCCCCATCCCATCGCGGGCTTCATGTCCGTGGCGACCAAGGGCGTGGCGTTCATCGCCCTGCTCCGCATCTTCCCGGGCAGCCTGGCGCCGTTGGGCGCCGTGGGCGTAAAGATGCAGGCCGTGGTGGCCGTGCTGGCCGTGGCCACGCTGGTCCTCGGAAACCTCACCGCCCTGGTTCAGACCAACGTCAAGCGCATGCTGGCCTACTCCAGCATCAGCCACGCGGGCTACCTCATGCTCGGCTTCGTGGCGGGCACGCCCGCCGCCTTCAACGGCGTGCTCTTCTACCTGGTCATCTACCTGGCCATGAACATGGGTGCCTTCGGCCTGTTGACGGCCTTCGGGCTCGTGGGCGAGAAGACCACCTTCGATGACCTGCGGGGCCTGGGCTGGAAGCGACCGGCCATGGGTGTCTCGGCTGCCATCATCATGCTCAGCCTGGCGGGCATCCCCCCCATGGGCGGCTTCTACGGCAAGTACATGATCTTCCGCGAACTGGTGGCGACAGGGCATGTGGGCATGGCCATCCTCGGCGTGCTGGCGAGCCTGGTGAGCGCCTACTACTACCTGCGGTTCCTGGTGGCCCTGTTCCTCCAGTCCCCCGGGGCCGAGGCCGAGCGCCTGGCTTCGGACCGGCCGGCGGTCCATGCTCCCCTGGCGGGTGCCAGTGTCCTGGTCTGCGCGGCCATCGTCATGGCGGGGGGCTTTCTCCAGGCCTTCCTCGCCAACGGCTTCGCCCGCCGGGCCCTGGCGGATGGCCTCGGATTGCTGCGCTGACCGCGGGAATCCGTGCTCAACCTTCATCCTGAAGTGGTGGTCTATACATCGTTATGCGAAGCTTAAGGGCTGGGCTTGGTCCAGCCCCTTGATATGCGGAGTGCGGCACCATGAAGCGGAACACCTGGATTGGCATTGGGGTCGGCGTCGCACTGGTGGCGGGAGGGACGGCCTATGTCCTCACCCGGCCCAAGGAAGAGATCAAGTGGCGGCAGGCCAAGGTGGAGCGGGGCAATGTCACCCAGCGGATCAATGCCACCGGGGCCGTGAGTCCCGTAGTGCAGGTGGCGGTGGGCACCCAGGTGTCCGGTGTGATCTCGGCCCTCTACGTGGACTACAACAGCATCGTGAAGAAGGACCAGCTCATCGCGCAGATCGACCCGACCATCTGGGAGACCCAGCTGAAGGACGCCGAAGCCGGGCTGGATCGGGCCAGGACGAACATGGATGACGCGCGCCGCCAGTACGAGCGGGCCAAGCGCCTGGCGGCTGAGAAGCTGCTGGCGGACCAGGACCTCGAAGCCAAGCAGGTGACCTACCAGACGTCGCTGACGACCTTCGAGAACGCCAAGGCCTCCCTCGACCGGGCCAAGGCGAACCTCGGCTACTGCAACATCACCGCCCCGGTGGATGGCGTCGTCATCTCCCGCCTCGCGGACGTGGGTCAGACCGTGGCCGCCAGCTTCAGCACGCCGAACCTGTTCCAGATCGCCCAGGACCTCTCCCAGATGAAGGTCCAGGTCAACATTGGTGAATCGGACATCGATGACGTGAAGGTGGGGCAGCGCGCGCTCTTCACGGTGGACAGCCTGCCGGACAAGCAGTTTGCCGCCATGGTCAGCCTGGTCCGCCAGGAACCCATCACCACCCAGAACGTCGTGAACTATGTGGTCGAGATGGTTGTGCCCAACGAACCTCTCCCCAATGCAGACGGTGAGTCCGCCAAGGCCGAGGCCGGCGCAGGCCGCCACGGCGGGCCGGCGGGCGCTGCCGCCCCAGCCAAGGCCGAAGGCCGAGGCCAGGGTGCTCCTGGAGGCCGGGAAGGCGCGCCAGATCCGGAGAAGGCCTGGGAGCGCATGAAGGATCGCCTCCCCGCCGGCACCACCAAGGCTGACTTCCTGAAGCGCTTCAAGGAGCGCCAGGCTGCGCAGGGCCAAGGCCAGGCCCAGGTGGGCCGCGGCCAGGCTCCGGCGGGCAAGGTCATGTCTTTCACCTCCCAGGCGCCCCAGGGCGACCCCAAGCTGCTCGCCCGCATCCCTGGCGGCGCCAGCCAGCTGGGCGGCCCCAAGTTCACGGGCGACCTCGCCCTGCGGCCCGGCATGACCGCCAATGTCACGATCGTCACCAACCAGCGCCGGGATGTGCTCCGGGTGCCCAACTCCTCCCTGCGCTTCAACCCCGCCGCCTTCATCAAGGATGAGAAGAAGACGGACGGACCCCGCCTGGGGCAGCCCATGACCATGGGCGGTCCCCAGCGGCCCAGCACCGGCGCCCAGACTGGCACCGGCGGCAAGGGCGGCATGGTGGCCCGGCGCGAGGATCGCATCTGGATTCTCGAGAACGGCAAGCCAAAGGCCGTCGTGGTCAAGGCTGGCGTGACCGACGGCCAGTTCACGGAAGTCACCGGTGAGGGCCTCCAGGAGGGCATGCAGATCCTGGTCGGGGTGGAGAACACCAAGCAGGCCACCTCCGGCAGTCCCGCCCCCCTGGGTGGCACCCCCGCAGGACAAGGCGGACGGCGCTAGCCGGGAGGATCCATGCGCTTCCTGGAGTTCCTCAAGCTCGCCCTATTCGCCATCACGCGGAACAAGATGCGCGCCTTCCTGACCATGCTTGGGATCATCGTGGGCGTGGGGGCGGTCATCGCCATGATCGGCATCGGCGAGGGCTCCAAGCGGGCCTCCATCGCCCTGATCCAGAACATGGGCTCCAACATGCTGCAGATCTTCCCGGGGCAGGGCAGCAACCGCTTCGGCCCCTCGGCCATGGGCAGCGCCGACATCCTGCTGGAGAGCGACGTCACGCTCATCGAGCAGGAGCTGGCCGGCAGCAGCGTGGTGGCCGCCAGCCAGCTGGTCCGGACCTCCCGCCCCCTGATCTACCAGAACAGCTACTACGTGAGCCAGATCCAGGGCTCCAATCCGAACTTCCTGCAGATCCGCGGCTGGGACGTGGAATCGGGCCGCTTCTTCACCGACAGCGAGGTGCGCGGCATGGCCAAGGTCTGCGTGCTGGGGCAGACCGTCAAGGACAACCTCTTCCCCAACGGGGAGGACCCCGTGGGCGTCACGGTGCGCGTGGGCGCACTGCCTTTCCTGGTCATCGGCGTGCTCGAGAAGAAGGGCGCCGGGCTCATGGGCGACCAGGATGACCTGATCGTCGCCCCCTACACGACGGTCATGCGCAAGATCATGGGCCGCGACAAGATCCAGCAGATCATGGTGAGCGCCCAGGAGGGCAAGGCGGAGATGGCCGAGGCCGAGATCACGGCCCTGCTGCGGCAGCGCATGAAGACGGCCCCCAAGGACGACAACCCCTTCCAGATCCGGAAGCAGGACGACATCGTCCAGATGCAGAGCGCTCAGGCCGGCATCCTCACCGCGCTGCTTGCCGTGGCGGCCAGCATCTCCCTGGTGGTCGGCGGCATCGGCATCTCCAACATCATGCTGGTGAGCGTCACCGAGCGCACCCGGGAGATCGGCATCCGCCGGGCCCTGGGCGCCACCCAGCACAGTATCCTGTGGCAGTTCCTCATCGAGGCCATCGTGCTCTCCCTGCTCGGCGGCATCATTGGCGTGGGCTTCGCCTACTCGGCCGTCTTCATCCTCCAGAAGTTCCAGGTGCCCGCCGTGACCGAGTCCTGGGCCGTGGGCCTCGGGCTGGGCTTCTCGGGCCTGGTGGGGGTGGCCGCGGGCTTCCTGCCGGCGCTGAAGGCCGCGAAGCTGAACGTGATTGACGCGCTGAGGTACGAGTAGCCTCCGGTGGATGAAGCCATCGCGCCCCACGACCCCTACGCTGCCCTGCGAAGCCGCGACTTCCGCTGGTTCATCGCCACCCTGTGGCTGGCCACCCTGGGGATGCAGATGCAGGGCGTGGTGGTGGGCTGGCAGGTCTACGAACGCACCGGGGATCCCCTGGCCCTGGGTCTGGTGGGTCTCTCCGAGGCACTGCCCTTCCTCTCGCTGGCCCTTTTCGGAGGGCACGCCGCGGACCGCGTCAACCGCCTGCGCATCTGTCTGACCACCACCGCGGCTCTGGCGCTGTGTTCGGCCCTGCTCGTGGGGTTCACCTGGAGCTTCCAGTCCGGCCCCCTGGCCCAGGCGGTCTGGCCCATCTACGGGATCATCTTCCTCACCGGCATCGTGCGGGCCTTCCATCGCCCCGCCAACAACGCCCTGGCCACGGACCTGCTGCCCAAGGCCCTCTATGCCAACGGCTCCACCTGGCGGGTCTCAGTCTTCCATACGGGCATGGTGCTCGGGCCGGCCATCGGCGGCCTGGTCTACGCCTGGCGGGGGCCGGTGGCGGCGCACCTGCTGGTGCTGTCGCTCATCGCCGCTGGCTTCCTGGGCCTGCTCTTCATCCGCTACACGCCAAGTCCCGCGAAGCCGCGGGTCGGCTCCATCTTCACCAGCCTGGGTGAGGGGCTGCGCTTCGTGTTTGCCCAGCGGCTGCTGCTGGGGGCCATCAGCCTCGACCTCTTCGCCGTCCTGTTCGGTGGGGCCGTGGCGGTGCTGCCTGTCTTCGCCAAAGAGATCCTCCACACGGGCCCCCAGGGGCTCGGCGCGCTGCGGGCCGCGCCCGCCGTGGGTTCGGTGCTCATGGGACTCACCATGGCCCACCTGCCACCCCTGCGGCAGACGGGGCGCACCCTGCTGCTCTGCGTCGGCGCCTTTGGCGCGGCCATGATCGCCTTCGCCCTCAGCCACAGCTTCCTGTTGAGCCTCTTCCTGCTGGCCCTCAGTGGCGCCGTGGACAACGTCAGCGTCGTGCTGCGCTCGACGCTGCTGCAGCTGGTGACGCCCCAGGACATGCTGGGGCGCGTGTCCTCGGTGGTCCAGGTCTTCATCGGGTCCAGCAACGAGATCGGCGCCTTCGAAAGCGGCGTCGCTGCGCGCCTGCTGGGCCTGGTCCCCTCCGTCGTCTTCGGCGGCTGCATGACCCTGCTGGTCGTGGCGGGCACCGCCTGGCGAGTCCCCGAGCTGCGGAAGATGGATCGGATTGAGTAAGGAAGACAACTGCTAACCACCAAGGCACCAAGGCACCAAGAAAAGCAGAAGGACTGCCTTGGTTCTTCTTGGTGTCTTGGTGTCTTGGTGGTGATCTGTTTCAGTGGCGCAGGGGGGTTACAACACTTCCAGGGCGGCGTTGTAGTCGGGTTCCTGGGCGATCTCGGGGACCAGCTCGGTGTGGATGACCTTGCCGGTCTCGTCCACCACCACCACGGCTCGGGCGAGGAGACCTTTGAGGGGGCCGTCCACCAGGGTCACGCCGAAGGTCTGGCCGAAGTCGGCGGAGCGGAAGGTGGAGGCCGGCACCACGTTGTCCAGACCCTCGGCGCCGCAGAAGCGCTTCTGGGCGAAGGGCAGGTCGGCGCTGATGCAGAGGATGGTCGTGTTGGGCTTCTCGTTGGCCCGGGCGTTGAACTTGCGGACGCTGGCGGCGCAGGTGGGCGTGTCCAGACTGGGGAAGATGTTCAGCACCACGCGCTGGCCGGCCAGGTCCTGGCCGGACACTTCGGCCAGGTCGGTGCGCACCAGGGTGTAGGCAGGTGCTGCGGAGCCCACTTTCGGCAGTTCGCCGGCGGTGTGGAAGGGGTTGCCTTTAAGGGTGACGGTGGCCATGGAAGCTCCTGAAGCGAAGCTCCAGTTTATCCCACCCGGCACGGCCCAGCCGGCGGTCGGTCTGCGGAAGCGTGGCCTCAGGAGACCAGGAAGAACAGCGCGGGCACCGTGAGGATGCTGAACAGGGTGGAGAGGGCCACGGCCTGGGCCGCCAGGCCGGCATCGCCGCCATAGCGCTCGGCGATGACGCTGCAGACGATGGCGACGGGCATGGCCGCCACCAGCACCACCACCATGCGGGTGATCTGCGGCAGGTGAAAGCCCAGTCGGGCCAGGGCCATCCCCAGGGCCACGGTGGCGAGGGGGGCCGCCACGAGCCGGGCGAGGAGGACCCCGCCCAGCGAGAGGGGCAGCTTGCGGAAGGCGATGGGGACGTTCCCCAGCTGGGCGCCGATGGCCAGCAGCGACAGGGGGATGGTGAGGCTCCCCACCATGGTGAGGGCGTCGAACACCGCCGCACCGGCCATGCCGGGCAGGGTCGCGGGGCTGCCGTGCAGGTTGCCGAGGGTCCGGAGCCCCGGGAACGCGAGGGCCAGCGCGATGCCGCCCGCCGTGGCCCACAGGCCGATGTTGGTGCTGAGGTTGCGGAGCGCCTCGGCGATCTTCCCGTGGAGGATCCAGACCCCGATGGACCAGAGGGTGAGCTGGGCGCCGATGTTGCAGAGGAGGACGATGCGCACGCCCTCGCCGCCGTAGAGGGCCTCGGCGATGGGGAGCGGCAGGAACACCCAGTTGGGGCTGGTGATGAGGAAGAGCACGGTGTTGCGGTGCTCCCGGTGGCCAAAGAGCGGCGCCACGCCCAGGCCCACCAGGTAGGCGATGAACACCAGCGGGATGGGCAGCAGGGGCAGCAACCAGTCCTGGCGCAGCACCTGGGCATCCACCATGCGGAGCATCTGGGTGAAGACCAGGGCGGGGAAGGCCCAGTCCACCACCACGCGACTCAGGACCGTGCTGGTGCTCTCCGGCAGGAGGTTCCGCCGCCGCGCGAGCCAGCCCGCGAGAATGACCAGGAACATGCCGACGATCTTCAGGAGGACCACGCGCGACTCAGACATAGCTTGAACTTTATAGGTCGCGGGGACAGGTGCCAAGGACTGGTCTCCTGCGCAGGCCACTTCGCTTCCCGCCCTCTCGCTCCGCGCGGCATGATGGGAGTCCCGGGCTCCTGCTTCCGGGGCTGAGGGAGGGTCGTCCCATGCCGCCACACCTGCCCGATGAAGCCAGGCCCTGCCGGTTCTGCGGCCTGGATCCGGCCCTCACGGTCGCCTCCAATGCCCTTGCCTTCGCCCTTCGGGACAGGTTTCCTGTGACGCCCCTGCACACGCTGATCCTGCCCCGCCGCCACGCGGTGGACTACTTCAGCCTCAGCGGGGAAGAGCGCGAGGCCTCCGCCGAACTGCTCCACCAGCTGCGCACGGAGATCCTCGCCGCCGACCCCTCCGTGCTGGGCTTCAACGTCGGCATGAACGTGGGCGCGGTCGCCGGCCAGACGGTCTTCCACAGCCACATCCACCTGATCCCGCGGCGGGCAGGTGACGTGGAGGATCCCCGGGGCGGCGTGCGCATGGTGATCCCGGGGCAGGGCAACCGCAGGCTGGACGTCTGCCCCTTCCAGGGCCAGGGAGGCTAGCTAGGGCTTCTTGACGTAGGGGATGGTCAGGGGGCCATAGGGCAGCACCGCGACCCGGGCATGAGGTCCGTACTGGGCCAGCTTCTCAGCCAGGGTCACCCCCAGATCGTGGCTGGGCTTGAACTTGGCCCTGAGCACGGTCTCGTCATCCAGCAGGGAGAAGAGATAGCAGTCGGCCTTCAGCTGAATGATCGACTGCACCTGGACCTGCCACTGGTCGAACATGCTGAAGGTGGGATCCTCGATCATCGCCAGCAGCTCTTCCGGCGTCTCGCGCATCTGGAGGATCTTGGCGTAGTTGCCATGGTTGGGCACGCCGTCTGAGCACTCGGAGGCACTCAGGATGGCCCCGCCCTTCTTGACGATGAGGGCCGCGGCGCTCATGCCCTTCACGGTCTGGTAGAGGTTCTGGTCCAGGGGGTAGCCGGAGTTGGTGGTGATGACGATGTCGAACTCCGCGTCCACCGCGTACATCGCATTCTCCCGGACGAACTCGCAGCCCACGCGGTGGGCCTGGATCACGTCGCCCGCGAACACGGCGGTGATCTCCTTGGCTCCGTTCAGCGTGACATTGAGCATGAAGTGGGGCTTCGCCATCAGGCAGTTCTGGGTGGCGGAGTCCTGGAGGATGTTGCCCTCCAGCAGGCCCCAGGTGCTGTTGGGGTGGCCGATCATCTCGGCGTTGTGGAAGTCCAGGATGGTCTTGATGCCCGCGATGCCCGGCTGGATGCCCTTGGGCCCGCCGGAGAAGCCCGCGAAGAAGTGCGGCTCGATGAAGCCGGTGACGATCTTGAAGGTGGACTCGACATAGGTCTTGTTGAAGAACACCTCGGAGCCGTAGGTGTTGCGGCCCACGTGGACCAGCTTGGTGTCGTCGAAGGCGTCGTGGTTCTCGATGCGGATGGTGTCCACGATCTCCTGCCCGAGCATCTGGATGAGCTCCTCGCGGGTGTTGGCGCGGTGGCTGCCCAGCCCGTTGATGATCACGAACTGCGCCTTGGGCACGTGGCTGAGTTCCTGCAGCAGCCAGGGCACCAGCTTGTGGTTGGGGGTGGGTCGGGTGATGTCTGAGATCACGATGGAGACTGTGTCCGTGGCCTTGACCATGTCCTTGAGGGGCGGCGTGCCGAGGGGGTTCCGCAGCGCGGCGAAGACCGCGCCGGCCTCGTCCGCCATGGCCTCCAGGTGCTTCGGCTCGATGACCTGGGCGTCCTCGGGGACCGGCAGGTCCAGGCCGAGCTTTCCGTAAGCGAGCTTCACCGTTTTCATCGTTGCCCCATTCCCACGGCCGAAGCCGCTCGCAGCCTGCGTTCCTGAAGGTGGGACCAGACCGTGTCAAGGTCCTGGTCCTGGTCGAACAGTGTCTCGGTGGTGCAGAGGATCTGGTCCACCAGCTCGCGGCAGCTGTAGCGGATCCCGTGCCGCTCCAGCACCGGGATCGCTCGGCGGCTGAGGAGCAGCGTGTGTAGTTCCGGGATGCCAAGCCGCGCCACCATCAGAGCTGCAGCCCGTCCGGTGACCCGGTCCACCAGCCGGGTCCGGGCCTGGTCGTGGCCGCTCTGGTCGAAGAACTCGTCCAGGTCGAACAGGGGCAGCAGCCAGTGCTTTCCGCTGGAGAAAATCACCTCGTCCCCCTCGAAGAGCTGCAGCGTCAGGTGCGCGGGCAGGCCCAGCTCCGGAGCCCGGCGGGCCTCATCCCACACGGCTTCCCTCCTGGGTTCCGGGCTGCGTGGGCAGGAGCCGGAGCAGGGATGTGCCCCCGAGGATCTGGAGCAGGAGGCCCGGCAGCCGGAGGCTGAAGGTCTCGAAGCAGGCCTGGGCGCCGCCCTGCAGCAGCTGCGGGAAGAGCGCCAGCGCCTGCTGCACACCCACCACCAGCGCGAGGAGCGCCAGGGTCGGCCGGCGGCCACGGGCGGCCACCAGCGCAGCCACGACACCCAGCAGCGCCGACTGGAGCAGCAGCTCCCGAAGCAGCGCGGCCGGGGGCATCCCAGTCACGAAATGGTTGGCCAGGGGGGAGAGAAGGCCCGTCAGCAGGCCCACCTTCATGCCGTAGCGCCAGCCTGCGATCAGGGTGAAGAAGAAGATCGGCAGCAGCGTTCGGCCCGCATCGGGAATCCGGTGGACCAGGAGGGGGAACAGCAGGTTGCCCGCCACCAGGGCGCAGGTCGCCAAATAGAACCGGCTGTCCGCCAGCCCCAGCGGCTGGGGAAGGACCATGAGAGGCGCACCGGAACGGGCCATGGGAACTCCTGAAAGGGGACCGGACAAATGCTACCACAAGGTCATTTTACAACCCCTCCAATCGTACCCGGGAAACCCGAAGAGCCGCTAGACTCGGAGCTTACCGACAACCTGGAGCTGCGCCTTCCTGCCTGATCCGGGATTGTTTCCCCAAAATTTACAAGGGCTGCCATGCTCCGAGTGCTCAAGGTGATCGCCCAGATCGGTCTGCTGAGCCTGTTCGTCTGGCTGGGGGGCCGCTTCGCCTCGCTCACGGGTCTGCCGCTCCCCGGCAACGTCGTGGGGTTGATCTTCCTCTACCTGGCGCTGCGTTCAGGCCTGGTGAAGCTGGAGCTCATTCAGGAGGGCGCGGACTTCCTGCTGAGGCACCTGGTGTTCTTCTTTATCCCGGCGGCCGTGGACCTGATGAACTGGGGCGGGATCTTCTACCAGTATGGCTTCCAGCTGGCCCTGGCCATCGCGGGGAGCACCCTGCTGACCTTTGGGGTGTCGGGCCATGTCAGCCAGTGGCTGCGGCGGAGGCACAAGCCATGCGCCTCGTGATGATGGGCTTCGGCCTCGGCCTGACCCTCGGGGCCTACTTCCTGGCCAAGACTCTCTACATGAAGTATCGGCACCCCCTGCTGAACGTCGTGCTCCTGGGGGCGACGCTGGTTGCCGCCGCCTTGCTCCTGCTGAAGATTCCCTACCAGGCCTACGTGCCGGCCCGGAGTCTCATGATGTCGCTGCTGGGCCCGGCCACGGTGGGTCTTGCGGTGCCGCTCTATCGGAACCGGGACCTGCTGAGCCGCCATGCGCCCGCGATCCTGGCCGGGGTTGGGCTCGGGACGCTCACCTCCGTGGTCTCCGTGGCCTGGCTGGCGGCCTTCGTCGCCCTGCCGCGCGAGGTCGTCCTCTCCCTGCTGCCGAAGAGCGTGACCATCCCCTTTGCCCTGGAGATCGTGCGGCTCCACGGCGGCAGCCAAGCCCTGGCCTCGGCCTTCGTGGTGGCCACGGGCACCCTGGGCTCGGTGTTCGGGGGGGCGCTGCTGACCCGCGTCGGGGTGCAGGACCCCATTGCCCGGGGGCTGGCCATGGGGACAGGTTCCCACGGCCAGGGCACGGCTATGGCCTTCCTGGAGGGCCCGCAGCAGGGCACCATGGCCGGTCTGGCCATGACCCTGTCGGGCATCACGACCACCCTACTGGCCCCGCTGCTGATCCGGCTGCTGCTGAAAGCCTAGAGGACACAAAAACCGAGGGGGCGGAAACGACCCGCCCCCCCGGAGATGTTACGGATCCTGCTACCTGAGGAGGGCGAGGATCGCCTGACTGGAGGTGTTGGCCTGGCCCAAGGCACTGATCCCGGACTGGTTCAGGATCTGGAACTTGGAGAGGTTGACCACTTCGTCCGCCACGTTCGCGTCCCGGATCTGGCTGTAGGCGGCGGTGAAGTTCTCCACCTGGATGCCCAGCGAGTTCGAGACACTCTGCAACTGCTGCTGGTTGGCGCCGATGGTGCCGCGCAGGGAGGAAACCTTGTCGAGGGCCGTGGCGATGTCGGTCGCGGCCGTGCCAGCCAGAGCCGCCGTGGTCAGCTTGTCGGTCGATGCCGACAGAGAGTGGAAGGTGCCAACGGTGACACCCACAGCGGTGAACCCGCCCACGGCCACGGAGATGGAGCTTCCACCAAAAATCTTGGCGGAGTTGAACTTGGTGCTGGTCTCCATGTCGGAGAGGGTGGTGATAATGTTCTGGAACTCAGCATCCAGAGCGGTCTTGCCAGTGCCGCTGTCGGCACCGGAGGTGCCGCTGGCCGCCTGCTGCGCCAGTTCCGCAGCCCGCGTCAGCAGGTTGGTGACTTCGTCCAGCACGCCGTCAGCGGTCTGAAGGATGGAGATGCCGTCGTTGGCATTGCGGCGGCCCTGGGCGGCGATCCGGACGTCCGCGCCCAGCTTGTTGCTGATGGCGAGGCCGGCCGCGTCGTCGGAGGCGCCGTTGATGCGTCTGCCGGTGGTGAGCCGCTGGATGGTCTTCTGGAGACCCGAGTTCGTGGAGCTCAGCTGACGGCTGGCACCCAAAGCGGCGATGTTATTGAGAATTGAAGTCATGGCATCCTCCGTGATGCGCTGGGCAGCATCCTTGCTGCCGGGTTGTTCACAGGTGGGTTACCTGCTTGGGGAATCTTTCGGCCCATTTGTCTAGATTCTTAACTTATTTTTTCGAGGCATGGGATTGACCTCACAGCGCCGTCCCTGGTGACCGCGGTTGTCGTTCTCGGTGAGTGCATCGTTTCCATGCTGGTTTTTGACTATGGTAAAAAAGCAAACTCAGCAGACAAGGCGGTTATGAGAAATTGGCAGATGGATTCTGCCCCCCTCACCGCGTAAAAACAGGGCTTCCCGCACCCCTTGGTACAGGCTTACTTCCTGGGGCTCAGGGCCCGGTTTTCGGTGGGCTCAGTTGCCGCGCCCGGGCACCTTTGGTGGGAATTTCGCAAGGATGTCCCGGACGGCCCTGGGCACGAGCTCGTCGGCGTCCTCGGGGGTGTTCAGTCCCGTGAGCGCGCCTGCGGCGGCGCCCTGCCAGACCAGCTGATTGCTCTTGAAGTCCACGATCTCAAGGACGATGGTGCCCTCCTTGAAGTGCTTCACCTGGCTGGTGGAGACGCCCACGCGGCCGTAGACCGGACGGAAGCCCCAGCCGGTGCTGACGCGGGTGGTGGTGCGCACCTTGCGGTCTTTCATCACGGGATAGTAGGTCACCAGGAAATCCGGATCGGCCCGGGTCTCCAGGACGAATCCCTTGACCTGCAGCTCCTTCTCCACCGCGGCTCGGACGCGCTTATCCATGAGGCTGGTGGTGCCCCCGGGACCCTTTTTGGAGGTGTAGTAGTCGAAGGTCCGGTAGCGGGCGAAGGACGCGGTGACATCGTAGTCGTAGTTCACGGAATAACCACTGCACCCCAGGAGCAGGGCCAGGGGCAGCAGCAGGGCGAAAAGACGGTAGGGGCGCATGGGCTCTCCAGTTCAAGACAATGGACGTCCTGATCACCTCAAGGTTTAGGCGCTCCGGGATGACCCGGGGCAGGGCGGAATCGGAACCCGGCGGGCGGTTGGTCTGTCCCGGGCTGTGCGTTCCCTAGCAATTCTTTGCTCCGGAGGGCGTTTTGGACGATCCTAAGGGGGATGGTCCTTGATCCCACCCTCGATCCCGGCGCTTCCAGCCCCCTCTATCTGCAGCTGCAGCGGCGGCTCCGTGGGCTCATCCAGCAGGGCGAGTGGCGCCCGGGTACCCGGCTGCCCGCCGTGCCGGAGCTGGCTCAGCGCTGGGGGGTCCACCGCCTGACGGTCCTGAAGGCCCTGGCGGGACTCAAGCGTACGGGCTGGATCCAGACGGTCCAGGGCCGGGGCAGCTTCGTGGCCCCGCGCCTGCCCGAGGCCCCGGGGCTGCGCGCCAGCAGCGAGTTCCCCTTCGAGGGCTCACCGCTCCTGGTGCACGATGGCGAGCTGGGCTCCTGGCTGGGCGAGACCCTGGAGCGGGTCCAGGACAGCCACCTGGTGAGCTTCTCCGCCGGCTTCATCCCCTCGGACCTGCTGCCGGGCGAGCAGCTGCGGCGGCTGACCGCCCAGGTGCTCAAGGATCTCGGCTCGGAGGCCTGGGTCTACTCCGCCCCTGCCGGCCATCGCCCCTACCTGGAAGCCGTGGGCCGCTGGCTGGCCTCGGAAGGCGAGCCCATCGACGAGGGCTGGGGCATCCGTACGCTGCCCGGCGCGCAGTCGGGTCTGGCCCTGGCGCTGGAGTCCTTCACGGTGCCCGGCGACAAGGTGCTGGTGGAGAGCCCCTGCTATGTCGGCATCCTGGCGCTCATCAAGGCCCTAGGCCGCGAGGCGGTGCCCGTGCCTGTGGACCGGCAGGGCCTGGACCCGGACCGCCTCTCCTCGGCGCTGCAGCGCAGCGAGGCGAAGATGCTCTTCACGGTGCCCAGCTTCCACAACCCCACGGGGATGACTCAGTCCAAGGCCCGCCGGGAGCGGGTCCTGGCCCTGACCCGGACCCACGGCGTGATCCTGGTGACGGACTCGGCCTACGGGGACCTGCGCTTCTCCGGCAACCCCATGCCTGCCTATCGGCGGCTCGAGGGGGCGGACCACGTGATCCACCTGGGCAGCTTCTCCAAGTCCCTGGCCGCCGGGCTCCGCCTGGGCTACCTCATCGCCCGGGACGACCTGCTGCGGCGCATGGCGCCCATCCAGGAGGTCCAGACCATCGCCCAGCCCCCGCTGCTGCAGGCCGTGGTGGCGCGCTTCCTGGACAACGGCGGCTTCCGGCGCCACCTGGCCCGCCTCCGCCGGGCCCTCAAGGAGCGCCGTGACGCCATGGTCGAGGCCCTGGCCGAGTCCTTCCCCACGGGCACCCAGGTCTCCGAGCCCAAGGGCGGCATGCACCTGTGGGTGGTCATGCCCGAGGAGTTCTCGGCCCTGGACCTGCACCGGGATGCCCTCCAGCACGGTCTCGGCTTCGCCCCGGGTCCGCTGTTCTTCGTGGATGGCCGGGGCACCAACTGCCTGCGCCTGAACTTCTCTACCCATGACCCGAAGACCACCCGGGAGGCCATCGCCCGCCTCGGCCACCTGGTCCATCGGGCCTGATCTGGCCTTACCCTGTTAAGCAAGGAGTTTCCGTGACCATGCCCAAGATCGAGATCCAGCTCTCCACCCATCCGGCCTCCCCCGAGCGGCGCGCGGAGCTCATGACCAACCCCGGCTTTGGCCGCGTCTTCACAGACCACATGGTGGTGGTGCCCTACACCGAAGGCAAGGGCTGGGGGCCGGGCGTCCTGAAGGCCTACGGCCCCATCGAGCTGGACCCCGCCGCGTCGGTGCTGCACTACGGCCAGGCCATCTTCGAGGGCTTCAAGGCCTTCAAGCAGCAGGACGGCAGCATCGCCTGCTTCCGCCCCGACGCCAATGCCCGGCGCTTCAACACCTCGGCTCGCCGCCTCGCCATGCCTGACCTGCCGGAGGAGCTCTTCCTTGCGGCCGCGAAGGCCCTCATCACGCAGGAGCAGGCCTGGGTACCCGGTGCCGTGGGCGAGAGCCTCTACATGCGACCCCTGATGATCGCCACGGAGGCGGCCCTGGGCGTGAAGCCCAGCAGCGAGTATCTCTTCCTCCTCCTGGCCAGCCCCAGCGGCGCCTACTTCCCGGCGGGCGTGAAGCCCGTGACCGTGTGGATCTCCGAAGACTACGTCCGCGCGGCCCCCGGCGGCACGGGCTTCGCCAAGTGCGCGGGCAACTACGCCGCCAGCCTCGTGGCCCAGCACCAGGCCAAGGGGCAGGGCTGCGATCAGGTGGTCTGGCTGGATGCCATCCACCGCGAGTACATCGAGGAGATGGGCGGCATGAACCTCTTCTTCGTGTATCAGGAGCAGGGCGAGACCGTGGTGGTCACCCCGGAGCTGACGGGCAGCCTGCTGCCGGGCATCACCCGGGACAGCCTGCTGCAGCTGGCCCGGGAGCAGGGCTTCCGTGCCGAGGAGCGCCGGATCAGCGTCAGCGAGTGGCGCAGCGCCATCGCGGAAGGCCGCATGACCGAGGCCTTCGCCTGCGGCACCGCCGCCGTCATCACGCCCGTGGGCGAGGTCAAGTCCGTCCGTGGCGGGTGGACCATCCACGGCGGCCAGACTGGCCCCGTGGCCGCCAAGCTCCGCCAGGTGCTGCTCGACATCCAGCACGGCAGCACGCCGGATACCCACGGCTGGATGCAGAAAATCGTCTGACCCGACCCGCACCCTCAGCAGCGAGGAACCCACCTGGCTCGCCAGGCGAGGGGTTCCACCCTCCGGAAAGTGATCATGCAACCGACTGAGAACCTCAACATCGAAGCCTTCGAGACCCTGCCTACGCCGGAGGAGATCCATGCCCGGCTTCCGCTGTCGGAGCTGGCCGCTCAGACCGTCCTGGAGGGGCGCCGGACCCTCGAACGGATCCTGGACCGCAAGGATGACCGGCTCTTCCTGGTGGTGGGTCCCTGCTCCATCCACGACCCCGTGGCCGGCCTGGAGTATGCCCGTCGCCTGAAGGTCCTGGCCGACGAGGTGGCCGATACGCTGGTCCTCGTCATGCGGGTCTACTTCGAGAAGCCCCGCACCTCCACGGGCTGGAAGGGCTACATCAACGATCCCCGCATGGACGACTCCTTCCACATCGAGGAGGGGCTCCAGAAGGCGCGGACCTTCCTGCTGCAGGTCAACGAGCTGGGCATGCCCGCGGCCACGGAGGCGCTGGACCCCATCGCGCCCCAGTACCTCGGCGACCTCATCGCCTGGACCGCCATCGGCGCCCGCACCTCCGAGTCCCAGACCCATCGCGAGATGTCCTCGGGCCTGTCCACGCCGGTGGGTTTCAAGAACGGCACCGACGGCTCCGTGGAGACGGCCATCAACGCCATCCTCTCCGCCGCCAGCCCCCACAGCTTCCTGGGCCTCAACAACCAGGGCCGCTCCGCCGTGGTGCGCACCCGGGGCAACGCTTACGGCCACGTGGTGTTGCGCGGGGGCGGCGACCGGCCCAACTACGACACTGTGAGCGTGGCCATGGCCGAGCAGGCCCTGGCAAAGGCCAAGCTGGCCCGGAGCATCGTCGTGGACTGCTCCCACGCGAACAGCTACAAGAAGCCGGAGCTGCAGCCCCTGGTCCTCCGGGACTGCGTGAACCAGATCGGCTCGGGCAACCGGTCCATCGTCGGCCTCATGATCGAGAGCTTCCTGGAAGCGGGCAATCAGCCCATTCCCCAGGACCTCACCCAGCTGAAATACGGCTGCTCCGTGACCGACGCCTGCATCGACTGGGCCACCACCGAGACCATGATCCGCGAGGCCCGCACCGCCCTGCGCGAGCCCCTGAGGCGGCGCGCCAAGGCCTGAGCGCCTCCTTCTCGGACAAGCGCTGAGCCCCTGGCCTCGAGGGGGCGACGGGGTGTTCTACACTGAGAGGCGCAGGCAAGGATCCAGGGTGAAGAGCAGCTACAACGATTTCCGGGTCACCATGAGCGCCGGCGCGCCGGGACAGGTGTCCACGGCCCGGGGCAAGGGGGCGGTCGCCTCCGCCTCGCGCCAGGCCTCGGAGCTGGCGATCGCGGTGCTGCGGGACGGCGGCAACGCCTTCGACGCGGCCTTCGCCACAGCCTTCTCCCTCGCCATCTGCCATCCCCAGGCGGGCAACCTCGGGGGCGGCGGCTACCTGCTGTATCAGGAACAGGGCGGGCGGCCTCGCTACTTCAACTACCGGGAGCAGGCGCCCAGGGGCGCCACCCGGGAGGCCTATCTGAGGGCCGACGGCTCCCCCGACCCGGATAAGACTGCCTTCGGCCCCGCTTCGGTCTGTGTGCCAGGCACCGTGAAGGGTTTCTTCGAGCTCCAGGGCCGCCACGGCCGGCTGAAGGCCGGGGATCTGCTGCAGGCCGTGGCCCGCCAGGCCGATGAGGGGGCCTTCGTCACCCAGTTCGAGGCGGACTGCCTGAACCGACTGTCCTCCAAGCTCGCGGTCTCCCCCGAGGCCCGGCGCATCTATGTCCGCGCAGAGCCCTACCGGGCGGGCGACATCCTGCGGAACCCGGCCCTCGCCGAGACCCTGCGCCTGCTGGCCCGGGAGGGGGAGCCGGCCTTCTACCGGGGCCGCATCGCCGAGCAGATCGTCACGGACCTCCAGGCCCACGGCGGGTTTCTGAGTGCGGCGGATCTGGCGGACTACGCGATCCGGGAAGGCGAGCCGATCCACGCCGAGGTGGGCGGCAAGGTGGTCTGGACGGTACCCCCCGAAGGCGGCGGCGCGATGCTGCTGGAGATCCTGGGCATCCTCGATCAGGAGGCCTTCCGGCGGCTGGCCTACGACAGCCCCGCCTACCACCACCACATCGCCCAGGCCTGCAAGCTGGCCTTCATCGATCGCATGGACTACCTGGGCGACGTCCCCCCAGGCGAGGCCTACCGGCGCCTGCTGACGCGGGAGCAGCTGGACCAGCGCTTCGGGCTCATCGACCCGGACCGGGACACGCCCACGGCGACCCTCGCCCCAGGCGCCCGCGCGCCCAAGGAGGCCGGGAAGAACACCACCCACTTCGCCATCCTCGATGCCGAGGGCAACGCGGTGTCGAACTCCTACACCATGAACCTGCGGTACGGCTCCAAGTGGGCCGTGGCCGGCGCGGGCTTCCTGCTCAACGGCAGCATCGACTCCTTCTCCTTCATCGAGGGCACCGAGAACTACTTCGGGGTCATCGGCAGCGCCCCGAACCTCTTTGCGCCGGGCAAGCGTCCCGCCAGCAACATGGCGCCGGTGCTGGTGACCTCCGGCGGGGCCGTGGAGCTGCTGCTGGGCACCCCCGGCGGGCCCACCATCCCCACCACTCTGGCGAACACCCTGCTGGCCACCCTGGTCCACGGCGTGGCCCCCGAAGCCCAGATCGCCGCCAGCCGCCTGCACCACCAGGGCTGGCCCGACGTCCTCTCCCACGAGCCCGGCTTCGACCGGCCTGAGTTGCTCGCGGCTCTGGCGGCCCTGGGCTACACCCTCAAGGACAAGCACGAGCTCATCTCGGATGTGCACGGCGTCTTCCGCCAGGGCTCCGAGTGCCTAGCCGTCAGCGACCACCGCCGGGAAGGACAGGCCCTGGCCTGGCCGCCAATCGGAGAGTGACTCCGCATCGCTACAGGCTATGGCGGCCCTGACGGGGCGATGACAGAAGGGCTGGGTCAGCGTAGCTCGCTACCTCACTTGCCGGGCAAGATGCCAACACCCCAGATGATGCTCAATCTGGCGGGGGCCGGCACGCCAGGCGACATTAAGTCGCCTGCCATGCCACCCGCCTGGGTTTCGCGACTTCGAATCCCCCTCTCTCCGCCAGCGAGTGTGGCAGTTCGGTGCAGGGGGATTCCCTCCGGGGCCACCGCTGTGCGGCGTCCCCTCCGGCCGCACGAATTGCTGGCACGCCGCTTAACGGCTGCGGCAGTCCCCCGGACTGCCTACGCCTACGGCTACCTGCCAGCAATTCAGTGATTTCGAATCCCCCGCCTTCTCTTCCGCCAGAAAAAGAGCCCCGCATGCGGGGCTCTTTTTCTGGCGGAGAGAGGGGGATTCGAACCCCCGGTACTGGTTTACCCAATACACTCGCTTAGCAGGCGAGCCCGATCGGCCACTCCGGCATCTCTCCAAGGCCCTCCAGATTACCGGGCAGGGCGGGTCGGCACAAGGCTTCTTGCCGGAGGGTGCACGCACCGTTCAAGATGGAGGCGTGGAGGGTTGGCCGAGTGGTTGATGGCGCCAGTCTTGAAAACTGGAGACGTGCAAGCGTTCGGGGGTTCGAATCCCTCACCCTCCGCCAAAGCAAGGGCCCCGCATGCGGGGCCCTTGCTTTCGTGAAGAGCTGGGAAGGGGTTTGAATCCCTCATCCCTGGGCATCGTTGGCGGCAATAATCCCTGGCGGATTCCCCGCCGCCCCGTCAGCCTCAGGAACATGACGGAACAGCTGCTGCTCACGGGTGCCACGGGATTCATCGGCAACCGGGTCTTCCGCAGCCTTCGCGAGGACGGCTGGGGGGTGCGGTGTCTGACGCGGCGCCCCGAGGCGGCGCGGCAGGCTTGGCCGGACCGGGACTGGGTGGCTGGGGATGCGGAGGATGGCGAGGCCCTGGCCCGGGCCATGGACGGCTGCCGGGTGGCCTTCTACCTGATCCACGGCATGGGCGAGCTGCACCCGGACTGGGTCGAGCGGGAGCTCGCCACGGCGGAGCGGTTCTCCCGGGCCGCGGCCTGCGCCGGGGTGGAGCGCATCGTCTACTTGGGCGGGGTCGCACCCGCCGGTCCGCCCTCGGCGCACCTCCGGGCCCGCCTGGAGACGGGTCAGGCCCTGCGGGCCGGGCAGGTGTCCTGCCTGGAGCTGCGGGCCGGCATGATCGTGGGCGCTGGGAGTGCCTCCTGGACCATCGTGCGGGACCTGGCCGCGCGGCTGCCGGCCATGGTGCTGCCCGCCTGGCTGGACCACCGCAGTGAGCCAGTGGCCGTGGACGACGTGGTGGCCGCCCTGGTCCGCGCGGCCCGCCTGCCCCTGGCGGGCAGCGACCTCTGGGACCTGCCGGGCCCCGAGGCCCTGTCGGGTGTGGAGATCCTGCAGCGCAGCGCCGCGCTCATGGGCCGGAAGCCCATCCTGCTGCGAGTGCCTTTCGTGACGCCGAAGCTGTCGTCTCACTGGATCCGCCTGGTGACCCGTACGGACTACCGCCTGGCCGCGGAGCTGGTGGAAGGCCTGACCAGTGAGCTGCTGGCCAGCCGCTACGGCTTCTGGGCCTCGGCCGGGCTGCCGGAGCCCCTGCGTCTGGAGGAAGCCGCCGCCCGGGCCCTGGCGGCGGAGGCGGGCCGTCTGTCCCGCGGTGCCCGGCTCATGGAGGCCCTGGCGGGCGCCCTGATGCGGCGCGCCTAGTGAGGAACTCCTGTTGGGACGAACAACTCGGGATGGCGGCCTAGGGTCTGCTGAACGATCACCTGCCCCAGCGCTCGGTAGGCCTCCCACTGGGACTCATCGAAGAACTGATCCATGGTGGTCTGCTGGGGGAATTCCGGATTCGACTCCGCGTAGGCCAGGAGATCCAGCGGCAGGCCCGATCCCAGGGTGGGTTTCAGGATCACGAGCAGGCCGCGCTGCACCTGGCCTGGGTAGTGGAGCTCGGCCAGGGCTGCCAGGGCCGGCGCCTTCGGGTCCACCAGCTCATCGACGGAGCCGAAGGCCGAGCTGTGCTTCACCCCCAGGACCCGTTCCAATCCCGCAGGGTCGAGGTAGGTGATCTCCACTCCAAGGTCCACCCGGGCTTTGGCCACCAGGTTGGACAGGTCGAGGAGCTTGCGCTCCGGGTCCTGGCCGTTATCGCAGCCAATGATCAGAGGCAGCTGCCTGCGGATCAGTTCGAGGAGGCCGGTGTTCTCGTAGTGCCCCCCGTCTGAGAGATACCAGTGCCGGCTTGCGGTTCCCGGAAACCGTGCGAACCATTCCCCCAGCAGATGGGCGTGCACGGGGACGGCGGCCTCGAAGCCCAGACGGATTCGATCCAGCGTGGAAACCGCAGGGGTCTTCTTCCCCTGCTTGGTGACCAGGCGCTGGGAAGGGGCCAGCCCCGTCCACCACCAGTAGCCCAGTCTGACGTTCAGGAAACCCAGCAGGATGCTCAAGGAGAGGTTGGTGCGTGAGCCCAGCCCGGTGGTGAAGGCCGCGCCGCTCACACCCACCCACTGTCCGACCGTCAGGGCTTCAGGCCTGAAGATCGGCTTGTCCCGCTCCATCGATCCCGCGAAGGCATGGAAGCCGTTCAGAGG
>Ga0194052_1000375_pt1 | contig 29350 bp, 21 predicted proteins | sample SepL226m_MetaG_FD_160117 | JGI IMG/M metagenome (GOLD analysis project Ga0194052, IMG submission 160117) | Anoxic zone freshwater microbial communities from boreal shield lake in IISD Experimental Lakes Area, Ontario, Canada - Sep2016-L227-6m | ecosystem: Environmental > Aquatic > Freshwater >...
GGCTTATACTATATTTTTTAACTTTAAGTCAGAGATAAAATTATTTGACTTAAGTATTTTATTAGCATGGATATACAATATGAATTTCGTGACATGAGTGATAGTGAGTTTAAACGAGAACAAGTTGCTTTTGATGAACATGGATTAGAGTTTGGTAATCCCAAAGATATGGATGAACGTTTTGGATATGTTGTTACAGATGATGGTAAATTTGTTGGATGTTCAAGTGGACTTGCACAAAAGCATGGTAATGAATATGGAAAATATTTCTATTTAAGTGATCTATTAGTTGAGAAAGAATATCGTAAACTTGGAATAGGCAAAAAACTATTAGAACTGCTTGAAGATAAGATTAAAACAATAGGAATTGAATACATATGGACATGGACCACAGGATATGGAAATGCAATAAGTTTTTACGAAAAGCAAGGTTATGAAATATTTTCAACATTTGAGAATTACTACAAGTCAGGACACAAAAGAGTTGGATTAATAAAAAGTTTAAGTAAATAGAAGTTAGATAAATATGAATAATATCTTAATACGAAAAGCAACAGTTGCAGATGCGCAACAAATGGCAACTTTGCATGTAAAATCTTGGCAAATAACATACAAAGGACAGGTACCAGATTCATATCTAGAAAATCTCTTTATTGAGGATAGAAAAAAGAAATTTGAAGAGTATATAAAAAATGAAAATATCTATGGTAATGAACATTTTGTTATTTCACTTAATGATCAAATTGTTGGAAATCTTATTGTTGGTAAAAACAGAGATGAAGATTTAAATAATACTTTTGGTGAATTATGGGGTATATATATTCATCCTGATTATTTTTGGAAAGGTTTTGGTTCACAATTAATGACATATGCAATTGAATATCTTAAAAACAAAGGATACAAGAACGCTACTCTTTGGGTCTTAGATACAAACAAGAAAACAAGAGATTGGTATGAACATAAGGGATGGAAAGTAGAAGGTAAAACTAAAGTTGAAAAGAAAGAAGGATTTAATCTAAATGAAATAAGATATATTATTGATTTGTAGAATAATTCTAACCTCCTCCATTAATAGGAGTCTATTAATATACTTGATTGTGAGTTCCTATATCTAAGAAGCTATAATGATCTGAGTATTCCCTGTAAATAATTCTATAATCTCCAGTAACAGAAAACGAACTTAAAAGATTTCTTTCTCCTTTTAATCTATGATTATTTAACAAAGGATCATTTGGATTAATACAAAACAATTCTACTCTCTTCTCTACTTTACGAAGTAACTTCTTCTGATTCAATATTCTTTTGGAATAATGTTTTTGAAATTTCGTACTATATATTACCTGTTTATTCATTTTTAAGTGAATTTAGTAAATCACTTGTAGTACCATATGATTTAACTTTTCCAGTTGAAAACTGTTTTTCTAACTCTTCACTATCTCTTAAATATTCCATTTCTTTCTCTTTACTAATCTGATAATTAAATCCAATTTGAATTTTACCTTCAGAATATTTGGTTAAGAATATTCTAACTGCATCTTGAACAGATGAAAGTCCGTCAGATATAGCTTTTTTCTCAGCTTTTTCTAATACCATTGGTAATATATTTCTTGTTTGAATTGTTTTGTTATCCATAGTATTTTAATAGTAACCTTAAGTACACCATATATACACCATTCGCATACATTTCGTCAAGTAAGATAACAGTAAATATAATACGGAATCGATATATATTAATTTGAAAGACAAGTCCCAACCTCTTCCATTAATCAAAGTTAAATACAACTCAATTAATCCAAAAACTAAATTAGTTATATACCTTATCTTTACCGCTATGTCCCCCAATCTTAAGTAGCCTTATTTCATTGTGATTATCTTTCCCATAGTTCCAAATTATCCTTATATTTCCATTAACTCTACTACTCCACGACATTATCCCGTCATTAGTGTTTACTTTATGTGTCTTAAGTCTTTGATCTTTAGGATTGATCTCAATTAACATTAATACTAGATCTATTTGTTTCTCTAATATCTTGTTATTCTTTATCAACTTTTTATATATACTTTTAAACCTATTTGAGGGGATAATTTGAAACATTAATCTTTTTTTAAAGCTTTTAATAGTTCGTCTATGCTACCGTATGCTTTTAATTTTCCAGAATCAATTTCAGCAATAGATTTTCTTATCTCATCTGATTCCTTTGCATTTAATATCTCAACAGGCTCTACTAAAACCTCATTATATTCTTGACCAATTAGTAGCTTAATAATCTCACTATCAGATAATATTGGATACTTTTTACTACGTATGGCATTTAATGCCAAATTTATCTCTTTTGTTTTATTTACTCTAATTTGTTGCATGGTAATCTAGTGTCATGTAATGTATTTGTTACATCTTAGTACAAAACCATAACTATTTCAACTTATTCACTTATTCAGTATGTTTAGTTACTTCATTATAATAAGAATAATTCTAAACTCCTCCATTAATCAAAGCTCAATATTATGATTCAAAGAGAGGCAAGCTCAATAAATATTTATAACCCTCTAATCTCTGTCTAATCTTCATTTTAGTATTATCCACTTAAGCATTACTTATTAGTAAACGAAATAATTGGAAAATATTGAAATCAATAACTCTAGATATACTAAACTAGCAGAAAGGATTAATTCACTTTTAGTTGAAGGAAGAAAATAATCATACAACTCTGTAAACAATATATTAATTAATACCTATTGGAATATTGGGAAAAGTATTGTTGAATTCGAACAAAAAGGAAACATAAAAGCTGAATATGGAAAGAAATTGCTAAAAAATCTGTCAATAGAACTTAAAGGATTTGGAAAGGGATTCAGTAAAAGCAATTTAACATATATGAAACTGTTGTACTTGCATTATCCAATTTGTGAGACAGTGTCTCACAAATTGAGATGGAGTCATTATTTTGAGCTATTAAAAGTAGATAACGACCTTTCCAGAAGCTTTTATGAGAAACAGTGTATTAAAGAAAATTGGTCAGTTCGTGAATTAAAAAGAGAAAAGGATAGTATGCTATTTGAAAGAATTGCTCTTAGTAAAGATAAACAAGGTGTGCTAGATATGTCTAAAAATGGTCAAGTTATCGAAAAATCAGAAGATATTGTAAAAGAACCATATATCTTAGAGTTTTTAAATATTCCAGAAAACTATAAATATTCAGCTGATTATATTAATGAAAATATATTCGATATCTTCAATCTTTCTAAGGTATTATAGGAAGCCTTGCAGTTAATTGAAGAATCATAAGTTTTTTAATTGCTACCTTTACTCTATCTCCTTCTCTATTCATCTCTTTTAAGAATCTTGCATACTCAATATTTGTTAATATCTTTCCAGTTACTTTTCTTTTGGGAAAATCAAAATCTGGGGCATCGTTAATTTGCAAACCAGAATTCAAGTCTATTGGACAATATAGAGGAAAAGGAGAAAGAGTAGGTTGATTTGAAGTAGATGTACTTGTTGAAGACATTCCCATATATCTCATTGCCTTCAATGAGGATGAATTTTCATCGAAATATATAACTACTGAATTAGTTTGGATTGTTTCTTCAGGAATAAAAATCTTTTTTAATCTTCCGATTAGTGAAGCTATTCTTGTAGACTCTGGTATTTTACCAACTACCTCTCGATCAGTACTAGTTTTTAATTTTAATAAATCTATTGATCGTAATGCTCCAATTAGATTATCCCGTAATGCATTATGTGTACTATTGAAAACATCAGATATAGCATCTACTCGTGTGATTTTAACACTCTTATATTCGTTATTATTTCTCTTTAAATCAGCAATTATTATTGGTAATGAGACAGTAGTTAATAATTCCATCACTACATTAATTACTCTTCTTCTTTCAGTTCTTTGTTTGTCATACTCTACTTCCATGTATTTTGACATCGATTCTACTTCTTTAACCGTACGTTCATTAAAAATCAATACACCATTTTTCAATGTGCCAAATGATGAAAGGGAAATAATATTTTGTATAGGAACTTGGATTGTTGGGCCTAATAAAGTTTTGATCTCTAAAGCCACAATTTCACTTTGATCTGTAATAATTCTGCTTTTTTTTCCTATCCAACTTTCTTGTCCTCTAACAGATACTCCAGTTGAATATAATTTTACGAATAGACCCTTAGAAACTTTGGAATTAGCTAGAATAACACCATCTTTTAATAATTCATCATATGGATTAATTTGAGGGAGTTCTGGAGTACGTAGTTTGAAAAAAGGAAATACAGTTGGTGGCATCATATCAATACCTTTAAACATTTCATTAACAACTCCTCTAACTTTAGCTTGATTTTCGATACTTAAGACATCAGGTGATATAGACATTTTGTTTGAGGGTAATAGGTATATTAAGCAGATAGAGATATTATACCACATCAAACTTACTAGGGGATAGTATCTTTAAATAATGGTTGGCTAACCTCTTTCACTAATTGGGTTTTGCATTTTATATTAAATGATGGTAGGTTTTCCTCATGACACCAGAGATAATTCAACACTTTCGAAAAAATGATGCTGTAATATATGAATATTTAATGCAATATGGAAAAGATATAAAATTAAGCTCTGCTGAACCAAAAACATACTTTTTTCGACTTTCTCGTGAAATAGCTTCTCAACAATTACATAGTAAAGCTGCAAAAGCTATATGGGGAAGGTTTGAGAATATTATTCCTGATAAACAGGTTATTCCTGAGAATGTATTGAAGCTATCAATACAGGAAATGAGATCCTGTGGCTTATCCTATGCAAAAGCAAACTATATTCATAACATTGCTAATGCTTTCATAAGTGATAAGGAATATTCAAAATTAAACAAGCTATCTAATGATGATGCAATTGAGCTATTAACCAGAATTAAAGGTGTTGGAAGGTGGACTGCTGAGATGTTTTTAATGTTCACACTTGGTAGAGAAAATATCTTTTCATATGGAGATTTGGGATTGAAAAAAGGATTAGTTAAAATATATAAACTTAGAAAAGAACCTAGTAAAGAGAGAATTGAAAAAATAGTTAATAAATGGAGCCCTTATAAAACTTACGGTGCAATTACATTATGGAGAGTACTGGATAATAAGTGAGTTCAATTGTAGCACTATAGTCATAGCCAAACATCTTTTGGTATGAAGTGTACATTTACAAACCTTCATCATTTATCTATACTCTGCCTATAAATTCATAATATACAATGGCAATTATTATTCGACCAATTACTGAAGCTGATCTAAGAACTTTAGCTAAGATATACGTAGATGTATACACTGCTTTTAATGTAGGTGAGACTTGGACCATTGACACATCAGAGAATATGTTGAGATTCTGGTTTAAACATTTCCCTGATTTATCAATTTTAGCAATATTAGATGACAAAATAGTTGGTGCTTTCTTAGTTGGAGTAAAACCATGGTGTGATGGAAATCATTTAATAGATGGTGAAATATTCGTTCATCCTGATTATCAAAAGAAACATATAGGAAGTGAGCTAATAAAAGAAATGTTTAAAATTGCCAAGGAAAAGTATCAAGTAGTACTATTTGATACTTATACATTTAGAAACTTTAAGCACCCATTTGATTGGTATATGAGACTAGGATTTAAAGAAATTAAAGAATGGGCAATGATAAGCGGAAATATTAATGACGTACTGGAAAAATTAGAATAATTTAAAAGTAATATATATAAATAGGTAAATCATCTTACATCTCTTTACTAATATATGATTTTATTATTATAATTTATTTTTCCTCTTTGAACTCTTAGCACCAGCTCCAATTGAGATCATAATTCCAAAAATAAATCCAAAGTTATACCAAAATCCATCATTGCTTACTTGATATAAAACAATATTTTTATCAAACCAACTAGTTATAAATGTTAGGCAGATAATGAGGCCTTGCCAAAGTCCAAGACCAAAGCTAGCAACTTCAGTACTATTTTTCGTAGGCATCCCAGTTCTATTCGAGATAAGATACACACCAATTGCAATAACTACTAGAACTCCTATTACAATTAAGGGAAGAAACCTTTTCAGTTTTGATTGCATAAATTTATAATAAAAATTTAACTATCATAAGCTGATTTTATATTTGTTGCATCAAGAGAACACTTAGCAATACCCATCACCTTTCTAAAGTCGGCAACAGGGTTATTTGCTATATCTTTAATCTCTTTTTGATCAATTTTAGTTGGGATTTTCCCTACCCAAAATTGAGATCTATCAGGAAGTATACATTTAACATTAATGATTCCAGCTTCTCTCGTGATAACAAAGTGACTTCCTAAATTATCTATTGTTTCTCCCCACTTAGCTGTCAATTTCACCTCATCCTCAAAAGAACCACTCTTAATTGTATAGCGAAATCCACTTTTATTGATATCTTCCATTGAGATTTGACTGAAGAAAATATTATCTTCAAAACTATTCCCTAAGTTTGGTAATATATTCAATACAGTATCTAAAATCTTTATTAGAATTTTTTCATTTGATTCCATTTTCATTACTTCATCAGGACTCATCATCAAAGACAAAGCAAAAGCTAATTGATCTTTCCATCCAAGATTTTCCAATAGTTCCCTTTGTTCTTCCGAAGAATACGAAATATTTGAGTCATTTGAAAATTTCTCAAGCATAAACTCAGTTAATGATTCTATCACTTGGGTAATTTCTGAACGATTATCCTCAAATTTAGGGGGGAAAGCATTTTCCAAAGCACCTCTTATATTCTCAAGCTCTTCATCATCAATTGTGCTAATAACATTAAGAAGAGTTTTGTAAGCATCTAGCAGAGATTCGGATTTGTGTTCATTCGAAGACACTATAGCTGGCTCCGATTGTAAGACTAATGTAGATAAAATTCCATCTATATATTTCCCTGTGACCAAAGAAACATTATCAGAAGCACCAAATATATCTAAATTTGATTGATATATTTCTATTACATTAGGAACTCTTGCTAAGATAGAAGGTACCACAATTACAAGTCGAGAATTAGTATCTATACTTGTAAAGTCTAAATATATTGATTCTATTGCATCATTTATTCGCATTTGTTCAAAATTTCCAGGTTGTTCCCCATCTTTTCGAGCAGCCTCAATATATCTTGATCTAAATGCATCTGGATAGGAAATTACAACTCTATCTGTTATTTCAGTAACATGTATAATTTTAGTTTCCGAACCATCCTTTGGTGAACTTTCCATATATTCATTATACTCAACCTCATTAATTTTAGGAATATTAATTCAATTACTGTGATAGTATTAATTAGCACATCCCTTCTTATGGATTATTATATCCCCTCCTGAAAGACTATAATCTATGCATACACTTCCGCTTTTACAGTCTCTTGAAGATGTACATTTTTGAATACACTTCATTGAACCGTATGGTGTTCCAGATACAGCTCCACTAGGCCCCATTCCACCAGGAGTACTTTTGTCACAAAAAGAAGTTGTTGGACAATCCTGATCAGAAGAACATTCAAATTTTTCATTTGAAATTATAGGCAATTTAAGATTTGGTAAAATTAAAACACCTAAGATAGATGCTAATACCATAATTAGTAAAACTATTCCTATAATTATTAATATAATCTTTTTGTAATTCATTTGATAAATAATTAATTTTGTTCAGATATGGTATCGCTAAATACCAAAATTCTAGAGATCAATAACAAAATTTGTTATTTCATCCTATTTAAAATAACGTATTTAAGAGTTTCCTGATCTGGAGAGTGTTTTATTCCTTTCATAGCAGATTCAAGAACTACGACTCCTTTTCTAATAATACCTTTATTCTCAGCTTCTTCAATACCAGCTTTAACCTTATCATAATCCACAATAGGATCTTCACTTCCAACTCTAATAGTTATTTTTAATGTCCTTGGAGATTCACTATCACCAGCCATAATCTCATACAATTCATTTACTCGCTTGAAAAAATCTTCTTTAGTAGCAAAACCACCTAAAAAAGCTCCAAACTTTGATTCTATATTGCTATCTCTCAAGAAACCTTTAAGTGCAGGTGCAAAAATATCAATATTTGGTTCTATTCGTTTCAAGAGATTAATATCTGCAAAGAGAGAAAATACTCCTCCAGAAAAAGTAGTTATCTTAATTCGTTTTCCTGCATCAAGAGCAAACTTTAATGCCTTTTCCATTGAATACTTGTATTTACCAACTGCATTGAATGGAATCATTTTTAAAAAATCTCCAGATTGAATCCCCATATATGCAATATTAGTGGTGGCTATAACAGACCTAACAATTTTCATAATAGATGTCTTTTCACTATCTGCTAAGTTTGGTTGTTTTTCTTCTATTCCAGAAACAAAAAGTGAAAATGTAGATTTCTTAGTAGCGTCTTTTTCAACAATTACATTTTCAGCATCTTTTAAATACTCTGTTAAACTTGCAAATTCTTCTCTTTCACTAAGCTTTGGTGCTTCTGTATAATTCTCACTTGCGTTGGTAACATTATCATTATCTATTCCCGCAACTGGAGTAGGGGTTACAAGGTCTTTTTTAGTTGTATCCCCAACTGAAGCATCTGGAGTTTTAGTTATTTCTGAACCATCTGTAGGTTTTTGAGATTTATTAAGTTCAATATCAGGTAATACTGTCTTCCTCACAGGAGATTCAGGAACTCTTGTTGAAGTATTTCTCCCGTTATCTTTTCCACAAGCTGGAAGAAATGTAACTACACAAACAAGAAATATTCCCTTAATAACACCACGTCTTGTAAGCATGTTCTTTGACTCACTTCCAGAAGATCCCTCTTTACTTGTTCCAGTACTTGTTTTGATATTCATATTTTCAATAATACTACCTAAACCCATGTTTTTCAACCCTTTATGGGATTAATTCTTTGTTAATACCCTGTACTTTTCACTGATCTATAGTATTACTCCTAATTTCTATATTTGTTATGCTTAGTCTGTTCAAAAATCATTTAATTCACATAAACATAGAAAAGAGATAGACCTACCAAGACTAAAGATTTTTATTATCTCAATAATGGATAATGCTTATGGTAACTATATGTCGACTGTAGTATCTGCAATTGTGTTTTGTATTTGTTTTATTTATTACCCTTCTACACATGCAAAAGATTACTCCATTTCTCTGGTTTGATAACAGAGCTGAAGAAGCAATAGACTTCTATACCTCAATATTTAAGGACACAAAGGTTTTAAATAAATCCTATTATGGAAAGGAAAATCCTAATGGTAAAGAAGGCACTTTAATGACTGCAACATTTGTATTACAAGGTCAGGAGTTCACCGCACTAAATGGTGGACCTGTATATAAATTTACTCCTGCAATTTCATTTTTAGTTAACTGCGATACTAAAGAAGAAGTAGATTTCCTCTGGTCAAAACTTACAGAAGGTGGAAAAGAAGTTCAGTGTGGATGGTTAGAAGATAAGTTTGGATTATCTTGGCAAATAGTACCTAACTTATTCATGAAACTAGTAAGTGACCCGGATCCAGAAAAATCTGGAAGAGTTATGAGTGCAATGATGAAAATGACAAAGTTAGATTCAGATATGCTTCAGAAAGCATATGATGGAATATAAAAAGCAGATATCTATAGCTATATTTAGATTATTTATTCTCTTTCTTTGAAGACTTCATCCTTCTAAGAGTTATGTAGTTAACTGCACCAAAACATAAACAGAAAGTTAAGAGAGAGACAATTACACTTCCAAATATCTCGATCTCGTACTTGAGTCCATCTACCCCACCAGTAGAAGATAGGACTGTTGTAGTATTAGATCCCCCACTTCCATTTCCATTAGTTACAACAATAGTTGATCCACTCTGATTCGCCCCACTAGATTTTGAGCTAGAAGAAGCCTCGTCTGTAATATGAGAAATAACTAACTGGGAAGTACCATTTCCACTATTAGTTACTGTAGTTATAACTGTAGAAGAAGTTGTACTAGTTGTTGTACTAGATGAGCTTGTTGTTTGAGAGCTTACAGATGAACTTGATTGGGAACTTGAAGATGAACTATCTAGTGCAAATAAACCAAATACTGAGAAGTTGGTTGTGGTACAACTAACTTTCTTTTGAGATGTATTTACACTACATCCTGGAAGTAAATGCCAAGATCCATCCCATCTATATATTTTAAGTCCACTAGGATCTATTCCTACTATGTCTGAATCGCTATATTGAAATGTAATTGTTAGTGCTGAGTTGAATGTAGTTATTGCATTAGATACGTTATTAAGTGCCTTAAGATCAAAAAGTGAACTTCCAATTGCAGAGTATCCAGAAGGAACTGAAGTTGCAGACTCTACAGATGGTTTATCCAGCTCTTTTATTTGGAAATTAAGTGTACTTGGAGAATATCCAGAAGGGATTGTAAGGATAATTCCTTTTCCAGAAGTTATCTGTTGAATTGTTCCACCAACTGCATTATCTATACTAGATGAGTTAGTGTTTGTGATTGGAGAAGATCCTGCACACCCATTTGTTGTAAAGACACCATCTGTAGTAACTCCCTCATTTAGAGAAGAATCTATAGATTTAATCCTAAAATGATATACAGAACAAGCAACTAAATTACTTACTAATACACTATGACTTTGAACTCTTGGCGAAGTATCCCCTTCGGTTGTTGAATTTGTATAGTTAGAAGTAAGACCATATTCAATTATGGAAGAACTATCTTTATCTGTATCCCAAGTAACTGTCATATGATCCCCTGCTCTTACCAAACCAACATTTGAAATTACTGGATTACTATTTGCAAGTGAACTAATTCCACCGTAAGTTATTGTTGTGTTATCTCTTACTAACATATAGCTATATATTTCATCTGCTGGAGCTTGCCATACTTCATTAGTTCCACCTGCTCCATATGAATTATATAAATAGTCTACAAAATCTGAAAGATAGGATTCATTATTACCATGTGCAAATGTGTTATACCAGAAATGTCTATTAGAGCTTGCATTACTTGCCATCCAATCTAATTCTGCCTTTGCATTAGTTACTCCGCTATTACCAAGTTGAAGATTAGCATCTCTTCCAATATTCATAGTGAAATTAAAAGCTTTAGCTGTTTTACCAGAATTTGTATAGTCAGAACTAGATGGATCCATTATTAATGCATAGTTGTTTCCACTTTCATTAAATTTAACTTGAGTTGTGCCTGCTGTTACAAGAGATTGGATAATACTGTCATATTCAGAAGCAAAACATGGAGCAGCAAATGCTAGTAACTTATATGTTGGAACACTTGAAGCATCTATTATTCCTCGAATTCTATCGTAACCTTGTTGAATAATGTTATTGTAATAGTTTGTTGTCTGACCTGAGCATGAGTGATCCCATGTATGGTTTCCAAAACTCCAACCTTGAGCTAACAATGTTTTCATGTCAGGAGCATCGATGATCCAGCTTTCTTGTCTGGTATCACTTATTGTATTGGCTATCATGTAAAGAGTTCCTCTATAGTTCTTAGAATTAAGAACATTAATTGAACCCCATAAGTTAGTATTGTCATCGAGACTATGTGACCAAGCCCACTTTTTATCATCTTTAAGAACTGCTTTTGTAAGAGATCCAACTTCACTAATACCTCCATTCTTTTGAAAGTTAATTTGTACGTTTGAACCAGTGGTATCAAAGATAAGATCTCCAGTAGATGGATTATATACAGAATCTACTGCTTGGCTATCTACTAAAACAGTTGGAGAAGTTACAGTTCCTAAATGTATCTTTAAAGTTAACATCTTGTAATATAGATCAGGAACTGAACTCTTATTTAAAGTATATGTTAAAAGATATCTTCCACTTTTATTCATCACATGAATAGTTACAGCCCCAGTTGCAGTTCCACCATTACCATCAGATATTGTATAGGTAAGACTATCATCTCCGTAATATCCAGTAGTTGGTGTATATACAATTTTATTATTCGTAATTACTGAATTACCATGTGAAGGACTTCCTGGATTTGCAATTGTTATTGTATTTCCATCAGGATCAGAATCATTTGCAAGAACATCAATTGTTACTGGATCTCCTGCAAGTGTAGTTGCTGTATCTGCTTGAGTTATAGGATTTGCATTTGGCATATTATATGTAATTGTCAGAGTTGGTTTCGGATTTACTGAATTGAATTCATATGACATATACTTTCTGTTTGCATAGTTTGAAGTTCCATTATCTCCTAAGTAAAGAAGAATACTATTTCCAGATGCCCATCCTGGTCTCGAAGTAATTTCATTTATAACTGCTTTAATGTCAGGAGAAGTTATCAAATCTCCATAGAGTTGAGTAATGATTCCATTCCAACTTACTTTTGTAGTTGTTAGTATACCCGCTTTTGAGCTAAATTCAGCTTGAGAAGTTGGAGCAACACCATTATCTACTGCGTTTGCAGCCACTTGTACATTTACACCAGAAGTATTCTCATTTGTAGCTGCTGAGTAAGAAAAGTATGCAGATACGATATTAGCATTCTTAGGAATTGCTATGTTATTGAATCTGAAAAAGTCATATACACTAACAGTTCCATCTTTACCAATTCTTGGCTGGGTATCTGTATTGCTAAACACGTTATTGTCTAACATTGAATCATCAGAACCTGCAGAAATTGCAGAAGTTACTACAGTATCTCCCAAAACAGAAGGTTTAGAAGTTTTGGCTAATTTGTAATATACAAATGTATTACAAATAACAAGAGCTAAAGCTAGTACTACAAGAGAAAGTTTTATCCTCTTAATGTTCATGAACGGCAGTAAATAAATATACCAATATCTAGTATATTAAATATTATTTTCTTTCACAATCAATTTTGAAATTATTTTGAAAGGATTAGGAAATCTACATCAGCTGGTGCTGTTACGCCTGCTGGCAAACTACCGGTTTCTCCACCAATTGTTGTAGCAATTCTAGAAGCTGCGTCAGATTTTGTTCCTTTAATATCTACAACAAGATTCTTCTTTAGAGTTGTTGGATTCTTTGCTTCAATTTTATTAGTTACATTTACAGAAGTACCAAGCTCACTTGCTATTGTTGTTGCAACAGCTGCCATAGCTTCTTTAGTTCCTTGTAACACAACACTTACTTGAGAGGTATTATTTATTAATATAGGACCAACATTTACAATTAGATTATCCTTTTCTCTGAAAATAATTGCCTTTTGAGCTTTTGTATATATAATTATTTTATCCCCATTTTGTGAATCAGAAAAAAATGCTTGATCCTTTAATTTTTCTTTATCAAGTACTTCAGCAATTGTTGGAGTTTCATCTGTTGGGAGAACCATTAATTTACCCAAGCTCTTTAATAGAGTATCACTTGCTTGCTGACCTAATACTTGTGGATTATCTTTTATTGTTGTGTACTGCTTATAGAAATAGAAAGAAGTTGCACTAAGTCCAACAATAACCAAAACAAGTACTATTGCAAGAATAGGGGGTCTCTTTTCTGAAACATTTAAATTCAATTTATTTGCATTTGGCATATGGAATAATGTTAAAAATAAATATATTAATGTAATTAATCTGTTCCGTTAGACATTCCCATACCGAATAAATTCATTGTATCTACAGTAACACTATTTGTACTAGTTCCATTTGTTACCCAAACCTCTAAATAGTCATTTTGCGTCATACTCACAAATACATGAAGTGTTCCTGTACCTGTTATTGATGTACTTGCAAGAGTATTCTTAAGTAATGCTCCACTTAATGCAACACCATTTTTATATAACTGGAATGTAAGTGTCTGATTTGTACCAGCTGAAGTTTTATATGTCAAGTCAGCAGCAATATGAAATACTTTTGTCTTTGTACCTGTGTATCTTAATCTGTTATTTAGAGGCATATCAAATTGATTACTAAGTCCATTCAGAGTTGTTGTACCAGCTACTTTTACTAATGTTCCAGCAACTGCAATAGTAGTAGCAGTTGCATTACCAGTCATGTATTGCTCTCCCATTGGAGCCATACCAAGAGCAGTTACTTTACCTGCAGAGTCTTTTGTTTTTAGAGTTCCAGCTTCTGAGAATATTACTGCTGAACCAGTTGGTGTTCCTGTTGGAGCAGTTGAATCAGCAAGTACAATAGAATTCGTTGCACCTGCAGGTGCAGTTGCCGTTCCTATTGTTAAGTTTCCTGATGTAAGAAGTCTCATTTTCTCTGTATTATTTGTATAGAACGCAATTGCATTATTATCTGTTGTTCCAAATACTGCTAGACCACCAAATGCATTCCCATTATTTACAAAACATGTACTACATACTCCCTGATTACTCCAAGATAAATTACCAGAACCATCTGTAGTTAACACTTGAGTATTTAATCCTGCAGAAGTTGGAAGAGTAAACGTTAAAGCCCCGGATGCAGCACCTGCTTGAAGAACTGTATTGTTTGCATTGGTTGAATTCTTTAAGGTAACTGAACCTGTTGTCGTACTTGCAGTTCCTAAAGTTAAACCATTAAATGTTGGAGTACTTGTAGTTGCAATATTCTGAGGTAAAGATAGTGTAATACTTCCAACTCCATTACTTACAACAACTTGATTTGGTGTTCCTGTAATTGTTGCTAAGGTGTATCCTGTTCCATTTCCAATAAGTAATTGCCCATTTGCTGCTGATGATCCATTAACTCCAGTTCCTCCCCTAGCGCTTCCAAGTAATCCACTCCATGCAAGAGTTAGAACATTACTTGTAATACTCCCAGTTACATTTGTATCATTAGTTATAGAAGTTGGAACTGCTGTTGAAACTCCAAAAGTTACATTTCCTGAACCAATTAGTCTACCTGTTAAGGTTCCTGATGTAGTAACTGCAGTTCCTGCAATAATATTTCCATTTCCACTTGTTGTTAAACATGTAGGACAATCTAGAGCAATACTTCCTGCTGAGTTAGTAACTGTAAGTGGTCCCCCTTGAGAAATAGTTGCTAATGTATATCCAGTTCCATTACCTATTAAAAGTTGTCCACTTGTTGCAGTACTACCATTTACTCCTGTACCACCCCTAGCAGTTCCTAATTGTCCAGTCCATCCCATTGTTAATACATTACTTGCAATACTTCCAGTTATATTTGTGTCATTCGTTACCGAAGTTGGAACACTTGTAGAAAGTCCGAAATTAACATTCCCTGAACCAATTAATCTACTCGTTAATGTTCCTGTTGAGGTTATTCCTGTTCCAGTAGTTAGATTACCAACACTTGTATTCAATAGACATGTAGGACAATCAAAAGATACACTTCCTGCACCATTAGTTACGGTTATTGGTCCACCTTGAGTAAGAGTTGATAGTGTGTATCCTGTTCCATTACCAATTAATAGTTGCCCATTCGCTGCAGATGAACCATTTACTCCTGTACCACCTCTAGTCGTACCTAAAAGACCTGTCCAAGCCATTGTTAAAACATTACTTGAAATACTTCCTGTAACATTTGTATCATTTGTAACCGATGTTGGCACTGATGTTGATACTCCAAAAGTTACATTACCTGCTCCTATTAATCTACCAGCAATAGTTCCAGAAGTTGTTACTCCAGTTCCTGCAACAATGTTTCCATTTCCACTTGTTGTTACACATGTTGGACAATCAAATGAGATTGATCCTGCACCATTTGTTACGGTTATTGGTCCACCCTGAGTAAGAGTAGCTAGTGTGTATCCTGTTCCATTCCCAATCAAAAGTTGTCCACTAGATGCTGTAGCACCATTTACTCCTGTGCCACCTCTTGATGTACCTAGTTGCCCAGTCCATCCAATTGTTAAAACATTATTAGCAATACTTCCAGTTACGTTCGTATCATTTGTTATTGATGTTGGCACACTTGTTGAAAGTCCTAGCGTTACATTCCCAGCTCCTATAATTCTTCCTGTAAGTGTACCTAAAGTTGTTAAACCTGTTCCAACTGCAATATTTCCATTACCTGCTGTTGTTACACATGTTGGACAATCTACTTGTATTGTTCCTGCTCCATTGGTTACAGTTATTGGACCACTTTGAGTAAGATTTGCAAGAGAATACCCTGTTCCATTTCCAATTAGTAGCTGGCCGTTTGTTGCAGTCGAACCATTTACCCCTGTACCACCTCTGCTTACTCCAAGTTGTCCTGTCCAACCAAGCGTTAAAACATTGCTTGAAATACTTCCTGTTACATTAGTGTCATTGGTAATAGAAGTTGGAACATTCGAAGACACTCCAAATGTTACATTTCCAGCACCTATTAATCTTCCAGTTAGTGTTCCAGAAATATTTGCACCCGTTCCAGAAACAATATTTCCATTTCCACTTGTTGTTACACATGTTGGACAATCAATTTGTCCATTTGTGCTGTTGTAACTAATAACATTTATTCCAGATATTGCATTTCTAGCTAAGGTATTTGAAAAATATTTATTAACCACTCCTTCTGGAATATTATCTGAGGTTACATTAACAACTCCTTGAAGACCATTAAAACTTAATACATCTGTATGTACCTCTCCTACCTTGTTCCAAACACTTCCGTTATTTACAATCCAATCAGCAACACTCCATGAAGAATTTCCATCTATTGTGGTTGACCCAGCTGTGTCAACGATATAGAAATCTCCACTTACACCTCCTGCTCCACCATTTCCTAGTGTTGGTGTATTTGTTGTTGCATTCCAATTCCCTTTATATTTCAAACTTCCAACAATTTGAGAAGGAAGTAATGAAGTTTGAATCTTTCCACCACTATCCAGTAAGTTCATCCATGATTTGTTCCCAATTAAAACAGCTTTGTCATTTGCAGTGCCTGATCCTAAATCAGTTACATCTATTGCCCTAAAGCTAGGTGTTGTTGCACCTCCACTTATTGGTCCTGCATAGAATGTATTTGCAGATGTAATAGTACCTGCAGCAACTACCTGACATGTAAATGCAGACCCACTCCAACTAAGTCTTTCATTTGCAGTACAAGTTGGAGCATTGATTGCTAAGGCAGTTGAAGCACCAAGCACAACACTTCCACCACCAGACAAACCATTTCCACTACTTACAGTTACATTGGAGTTTTGAAGTTGAGCATTTAATATGCCTGCAGTTGCAGACAGGTTAGAAGTTGTAAGTCCAGATATATTTGTATTTGTTACTGAGGTTATTCTTCCATCTACATCTACTGCAAATACAGGAATCTGATTTGCACTTCCATAAGTTGAAGCACTAACTCCAGATGGATTCAATTCAAGATCTACATTTCCTGAACCAATAAGTCTTCCTGTTGTGGTTCCCCCTAAAGTTATATTTCCATTTGTTGAAGTCAAATTCCCATTACCAGATGTTGTTACACATGTAGGACAACTAATTGATACTCCTCCTGCTGAATTTGTAACAGCAATTGGACCAATTTGAGAAATTGTTGAAAGTGTATATCCACTTCCATTACCAATAAGTAACTGGCCATTTGAAGCAGTCCCACCATTTACACCTGTACCACCTTTGGCAGGACTTAATTGTCCACTCCATGCAAGAGTCAATATATTGCTTGATATACTTCCTGTCACATTTGTGTCATTAGAAACAGAAGTAGGAACACTTGAAGATACTCCAAATGTTACATTACCAGAACCGACAAGTCGGCTTGTTAGTGTTCCTGATAAGTTTGTACCCGTTCCTGAAACTATATCTCCACTAGAGGTAGTTGTTGCACAAGTAGGACAACTAATTGATATTCCTCCTGCTGAATTTGCGATTGATATAGGACCTACTGGAGTTATTGTTGAGAGAGAATACCCGGAACCATTTCCTATTAACAACTGCCCATTTGAAGCAGTAGTTCCGTTTACTCCTGTTCCACCTCTTGCCACACCTAATTGACCATTCCAACTCATTGTCATTACGTTGCTAGTTACACTAGCATTTATATTTGTATCATTTACTATAGAAGTAGCAACACTTGGAGTAAGTCCTATTGTTAAATCACCTGAACCAATAAGTCTATTTGATAAACTACCAAGGCTAGTTATTCCAGTTCCTTCAATTATACTTCCACTTGATGTTGTTGTTGCACATGTTGGACAAGATAAAGTAATTGTTCCAGCACCATTTGTAACAACAAGAGGTCCGCTATTTATTAAAGTTGCAAGGGAAAAACCCGAACCATTTCCAGTAATTAATTGACCTGGCTGAGCACTTCCCGCATTTAATCCTGTACCACCTCTTGATGCTGGAAGAGTTCCATTCCATCCCATTGTCATTACGTTATTAGCAACACTTGCCGTTACATTTGTATCATTTACAATTGATGTTGCTACAGATGGAGTTAATCCAAATGTAAGATCTCCACTACCCACTAACCTATTTGCTAAAGTTCCAACAGTTACTATTCCAGCTCCTTCAATTACACTTCCACCATTAGATGTAGTAGCACATGTAGGACAATCTATTGATATAGAGCCTGCACCATTTGTTACAGTTATCGGTCCTCCTTGAGTAACATTTGCTAATGTATATCCAGTTCCATTTCCAATTAAAAGTTTTCCATTTCCTGCAGTTGCACCACTTATCCCAGTACCACCTTTTGCTGGACTTAACTGTCCTGTCCATCCTAAAGTAAGTACATTACTAGAAACATTTCCTGTTACATTGGTATCATTAACAATTGATGTTGGAACACTTGAAGATACTCCAAAAGTTACATTTCCAGAACCAATAAGCCTATTAGTTAAAGTACCAGAAGCACTTGCTCCAGTTCCTGCGATTAAATTTCCATTTCCAGATGTAGTAACACAAGTTGGACATTCAATAGTTACACTTCCTGGTCCATTGATTACAGATATAGGGCCACCATCCCCTGATAAATTAGCCATAGTATATCCACTTCCGTTTCCTATTAAGAGCTGACCATTTAGAGCAGTTCCTCCATCCACTCCAGTACCACCAACTGATGCTCCAAGAACTCCATTACTAATTACACTTGCATCAAGTTGCATTGTCCCTGCTTGAGTTAATCTTCCTTGTGCATCTACTGTAAATGTTGGAACTGCAGTTGTAGATCCATAAGTACCTGCAGATACTGCAGTATTTGTTAGGGAAAAAGTTACATCACCTGCTGAAATTAATCTATTTGAAGTAAATCCACTTAGAGTTATTCCATTACCATTAAGTAATGATCCATTTCCAGATCCTGCTGTTACACAAGTAGGACAGTCAATAATACCTAAAGAGTTATTAAAAGAAATTGGACCACTTCCTGCAATTGCATTTCGAGCTAAACTATTTGAAAAATATTTATTAATTAAACCCTCGGGAAGATTATCTGTATTTAATGTTATAACACCTTGAAGTCCATTTATACTTGTAACATCTGTATGTTCACTTTCAACTTTGTCCCAAGTAGTTCCGTTATTTACTATCCAATCTCCATTAATCCAAGAAGTATGTCCATCGATTGTTACATTTCCTGGAACGTCTATGATATAGAAGTCTCCAGCGGATCCACCAACACCACTATTACCAAGTGTTGGAGTATTCGTAGTAGCATTCCAAACTCCTTTATATTTCAATGATCCTAAAATTGAGGCTGGTAAGAAACTACTTTGTAATTTACCAGAGTTATCAAAAAGTGAGAGCCATGTTTGGTTTCCAATTAGAATAGATTTATTGTCTGCAGTCCCAGCACCAATATCTGAAGCAAGAATTGCTCTATACGCTGGGAGAGCTGGTGATCCACTTACAGGCCCTGCATAAAATGTTTTAGCTGAAGTTATTGTCGTAGCTGCACTTACTGAACATAGAAAACTATTTCCATTCCAAGTTAGTTTTTCGTTGTATGCACATGCAGGTGCATTAATTGAAAGTGAGATTCCACTTCCAAGTTGAGCTGCCCCACCTCCTGTAAGACCATTCCCTGCAACAATTTCAAAAGTAGAATTTTGTAATTGAGTATTAAATATATTTGCTGTATCAGATAAATTACTATGTGTAAGATTATTAATAGGAGTATTTGTGACGGATGAGATTCTTCCTTTTGAATCCAGATCAAAAACAGGAATACTACTTGTATTTCCATACATTCCAGCAGATACACCAGTATCGTTAAGTGCAATATTAAGTACCCCAGAACCCATAAGTCTATTTAGAGAAGTACCTGTTAGACTTAAATCAGCTCCTGTTGTTATATCTCCTGTTTGTCCTGTTGTTAAGCATGTAGGACAACTAATTGTAAGATTATTAGTACCTGAAGAAACTAATGGAGAATCAACTTTTATTCCAAGTATTCCTGTGTTGCTAAATATTGTTTTTGCTAAACTAAGACCTTCACCTGCTTCATATTCAAGTTGTTCAAAGGTTTTATCATCTTCTGATTCATGACTAATAACAGTCTTTTTTAAACTATTTAATTTAGAAGTAAGATCAGAAATATTATTTGAAAGAGATGTGTTTTCGTTAGTAATTTTCTCTATAGATTTTACAAGTGCATCCATCTGATCTTTATTCGGAGCAATTGTAATACTATTTATTTTATTAACAATAGTAGGATCTAAACTTTCAATCTTAATACTTCCAGGTTGAATGTTTTGAGACCCGACTTTCACTGAGTTACCAATAGCAGAAAGGATTGGGGTTGGGTTTTCTGGAGTACTATTCCTAATTCTGAAAAATAGATATCCAACCAAAAACAGTAATATGAATATTATTACTATTAGAAATTTAACCAGCCTATTTTTATTATTCAAAACCATACTCAGGTCCAGTAACTTGATTTAACTCATACATCTTTGCAACCAAATATTAAGTGGATATAAATCCTCATATATAATATATACTATTCAGAAAAATATTAAAAAAGATTATGGAGTAAAATAACTTACACTATTCTTATCTACTCTAACAAAATATGCTTTTTGAGGATCAATATAGAAGTCTGCACCATAATCTATTGGTTTTCCAGATGAGTCTTTATCTGTTATTGCATTTGTATATCTTCCACTATCCCACTTTGTAACTATCTTTGACTGTAATCCGCTATTATTCATTGAAGATATAAGTTCAAAGGCAGAATATCCTAATGTAACATTATTTGAATCTCCAGTTAATTTACTACTTACTTCTGATTTGCCCTCATCTGCAGAATATACCAATTTGTCAGTTTGAAAGTTCCAATTTTGATTACTATCTTTTGTAAATCCAGGATTAATTCCAATTAAATTCCATCCATTTGAGATATCTACTTTAGCTGAAGTTTCAGATGGAATTCCAGCAAATTCAAAATTAAGTTCTTTTTGAATTTTAATAAAATACCCTTTCCCCATTTCGATTTTAAAATCTTCATCGGAATATATTTCACTTCCTCTTATCTTATATGTACTCCATTTCCCATTTTTGTAAGTAGAGACATCTGTTGCATATCCTCCTTGTTTTGCAATATCCTTAAGTAAGCTTGATGCAGTATAACTATCTCCTGGGTTAACTACTGGACTAAATGTTTGCCAGCCTTGTGACAATTGATAGTTAAAAATGTAACTTACTTTGAGATTAGAATAGTCTAAATTTTCATTTTCAAGAATTCTTTCATCAGGGTCCATCTTGCCATTTCCATTAACATCGTAATATCCAACAAAATTTAAATTCATACCAGGATATTTAATTATTGTATCGTTTCCTGATTCAATCTTTATCTTTGCTAACAACATCTTATTGTTATGGAAACTTTCCGCATTTACAGCTCCACTTGCAAGAACAGTTGATTGAAAATTCTGATTAAGAAAACTTGTTTTGGAGATTATGTTATTTGGGCTAATAATTTTATTCAGATTTTCATTTGAACATCCTCCAGGTATTTGAGTATTTGGATTACAGTCAAAACAAGCAGAAGTTGCACTATTCTTAAGCAAGTCTGAATCTGCAAATTCTTTATCTTTCATATATTTGCATCGATCTGGGGATGAAGCTGCTAGTGCATCATTGTTTGTTAAAAAGAATTTTGCGGATTCTGCATAATCTTCACTAGGCCATGGAGTAGCATACTGATAATGCGATGCACTATTTGTTGAATTGCTAGGAATCATTTGTGACTTTGAATTTTTACAAAGTTCAGGATGTGCTAATTCCCAAGTTCTATTATCTTGTTTACAAGGATTTTCGTATACTTTAGTGATAGAACAGGTTTGTACACAAGCTGTTTGCAAAGCTTCTAATGGAGGACATACTGTACAGATATTTTTATCAACTTTTGTCCACCCAGTAGTTGCAAACCAATCTTTATTTTCTTCCGACCAAACAAGATCTTCTCTTACATCTATGGAGTGAGTAGCTTCATGGATAAAAAGTTCGTAAATTTGCATATAATTATACGAAGATGGGGAATTGAATACCATTCTTTCTTCATTTGCATTCGCTTTATAACCAGCCTCAGAATTTATCTCAGTAAATAAATCAAGTGAATTTTCTTTAAAATATTTTTCTTTTCCTCCAGCCAATAGAATTGTACGACAGCCTGATATTACAGAATCTAACTGTGTCTTTGTCCAAGCTTGCGAGGCGGAATTATGAAATTTAACGATTCCATCACAGCTTTTCTCCGCACTTGCCAAATCCTCACTATTTGCAAGTATTGTTGGATCCAAAGGGATATCGACTGTTCTGTTCAGATCACAAATATTATCATTTATCCACATGTCATTTCCTAAAGAATCCCTCCCATTACATCTTTTTGAACCATCAGAACTACAACTTCCATAAAGAGCTGTTGAACAATTGTCAAATAGGTTCTTATTATTTTTTGTTATTGATTGGGAACAAAGATAGGCATCTATTTCAGCACTAGTATATCCGTTGGAATAAAAATTAAGTTTGTTATCTAAATTGCAATTACAAGCACCATTAGTAATTTCGCCGTATCTTTTACACCTAAAGAGAGTATCTTCTTTTAGTGTAGTCATCATTTCATTAGTATTTATTGCTTTCCAAGATTCCCTATAATATGTATCAATATTAGGGTTACAATGGTTTTGCTCTGAAGTAGTTTGCGTATATTTCCCCCCATTACAATAAAGACTACCTACTGATTTATCAACCGCAACTGAACTTTCATATGTATCTAAATGAAAAATTGTAGATGGACAAGACCAAGTTCCAGATACACATGGAGTATTGGCTAAATATGTAGTTAAAGCTGCCAAATCATTCAAATTAGGAAGATTCTTTGTTACAAACAGTTCATCAACTTGTCCATTACAGTTGTTATCTTTTCCATCCAATCTTTCTACTGCACCTGGATAGACACTAGGGTCATTATCATTACAATCAACAAGTCCTAAGCCATCCACATTTGTACTATAGTATCCATCGCCATCTTTGTCTACCAAATTTGGATCAGAATTGTAGTTTTTGATTTTACATATGCTATCAACCCAATTTGTTCCACCACTATCGGTTTTTTCGCATCTTTGCGTACATATTTTAATATTATACCCTGATGCATTCTCAGGAGGTGGTTCAGAAATCTGTCTATATGATCCATAATCACATTTTGCTATTGAGCCAGGTATTGGAACAAGAGAATATGATGAAGCACCAGTTTGCTTACATAATTTATCCTGATATATCATTCCAGCGGTTTTGGAATTACAAAGTGGATTTGTTTCTCCAGAATTCATACATTTGTTTCCCATAACCTGACAACCAGATATATCAGAACAATCTGCTTTAGTGTAATAACTACAGTTAACGTTCCCAGAAAAAGAAGTATTATTAATACAATTACCACGCTCTGTTTCAATTTTCATTTGAGTTCCATCACAGTAAGCAAATGCATTACAGCCTTTCATTAATGGATCTAATGAATCAATCCAAAAGGGTGATGGTTTAATTGGAGAATTACAAAGAGAACTTCTAACTTCGGGAGATAAATTTGGATAAGCAGTTCCATTTCCACTATATGAACTAAGCTGATCACCATAGGACTTGTATTTTGTAACATCAACACTTTTACATTGATCAAAGTTCCTTACCATTACAACCCACTTTTTATTAATACATGACCTATACACACAAGGGGCATCAATATTTTCAAACTTTCCAGCTTCACAGCTCGCAAGATCTGAAGCACTGAAGTTACCCTTAGGAGAATCATATCCATCACAATTGCTATCTTTCCAGTCATAGGCTGTTTCAGTGGCTCCTGGATGAATACTAGGATCATTATCATTACAGTCAACACTTGCAGGAAATCCATCGTTGTCTTTATCAACGTAACTATCCCAATATGTTGATGCTGTAACCGCAACTTCTGTTTGTACATCTTTACACTTTGTCACATCACCATTATTCTTTATCAAACAAGCGTTTAGACTTGCTTCCGATGCAGTATTTCCTAAAGAGGCACTACAATCGACTTCTGAGGCTACTGAACCAGGTGAAAAACATTTGTAACATTTACCATTTTTAGAAAATGCATGACCTGAAGATATATCTGTCCCACAAAACTGAGTTGAGCTACCACTTGAATTACTCGTATTACAACTAGTATCTGAAAGTTTCATTGCAGAAACCCCTATTTGTACACATTGATAACAACTACCTCCAACATCAAACTTTTTTCCAAGATCAGTAATTGTGCAAGAACCACTTACAGAAGTATTGGTTTGGGTATTAGCGTTGTCAAGATCTGTTTTAGATATTTTGGCAAGTGATGCAGTAACCTTTTTTGCACCTTGTTGCGACTCTGTTTGTTCTTTAGGTGCTGGAGAATATGAGGTATTCAAACAAGAAGAATCATTTTCTATTCTTTCAACTACTGAACAATCAGGCTTAACATCATAGTTTTTTCTTCTAGGTGTCCCTGCTATACATTCCCCTATCTTTTTAGTTGCCTCACAGACTTTTGCATAGCCAGTAACACTTACAGGACATTTAGATGTATCTGTAATTGTTTCAACAGATGCACTGCAATCTGCTTTTTTATGATTTACTTGGTATTTCCCTGTATATATTCCATTTGTAATTTCACATCCCATATTTACTGTTTCATCTACACATGTATTAGTTCCAGTACAAGATCCATTAGCACATCTTTGAGAAGTACCATCACAAAACTGAAAGTTATTCCATTTTCCATTTTGACAATTTTGAACAGTCTTTCCATCACATCTTGTTTGACCTGCCGAACAATCTGGAATTGGGGTTTCTCCAACACAACCATTTGGTGTACATGTTCCTCCTCTTCCACAACGAGACCCTGCTACTCCACATGAATATGTAGAAGGTGCGGCAGTAGCTGGAGATGCAGTTGATGTCGCTGGAGCTGGTGCAGGATTTGTATCTACACATTTTCCACCATCACATTTCCTTGTAGTTCCATCACATACTTCTCCATTTATCCATTTACCTCCTGAACAATTCTGCACAGTCTTACCATTACATTGACTTCCTGAAGTACACTCTGGTGCTTGTGTTGTTGCGGCTGAACTTGCCTTTGATGTTGGTGCATTAAAATTGGCACAATTTACTATACATTGACCTTGTGCATTACAAACAGACTTGCCATCCGCTCCACATGATTCTGCATTTACTGGTCCAACAACTTTTGTATTTTGTGATTCAAAGGAAGAAGGGATTACTAAAAATATTTGAATTATGAAAAAAAGAATTGCAACAAATGCAACTCCTTTTGCAAGATAGGAGAAATAGATCTTTAGAAGTTTTTTTGATGTTGTAACAAGAAAAATTGTAAAGATTAATAGTAGAATTGGAAACAATATTATCTTTAATATTCTAATTTCTGGAAGTGAATTGATATCATCAAATATTTTTGGTGAGCTAATTAAACTTTCTGCATTAGTACCATTTACCAAGTTTTGCATATCTAGAGCTAATGGATTCAAGCTTTTATTCACTATATCTCCAAAGCTTAGATTTGCATTTTTATCAACAACTTCACTTTTAAGAGAGAGATCTATTAGTGGATCTGTAGCTGTATTCAATTGTTGGTATGTCAGTTTTCCTCTATTTCCCGAATCCACTTCAAATAGTAGATTAGTTTTAGTATCTGTTGGGAATATCGCACCACTTCCATCTTTAATGTTAGTTAAATCTAAAGTATAGCTTCCATTGTAATTGGTCACAGTGGATACCTGATTTGAATATTTATCTGTATCATTTTTTAAAGTAAGGTAAACTAAAGCACCCATTTGCGGATTTATTTCATCTGCTCTCATGATCCTTCCATATATAGGGGATGGTGAGGTATTTGTTTCGGGAGTAATATATGTAGATACAGTATCTGAACCTAATTGATTCGAAACATCATAAAGAAAATTTCCTGTTTCTATTCTAAAAGTATACTTTGTTTCAGGAGTTAGACCATTTACCTCAACATAGTGAGTAAAGAGTTTCTGTCTTGTATATTCTCCATACCAGTTTGCCTGAAGATCATCCCTTGTATCATAATACTTTTTTGCTGAGAATCTCGAAAGAATAGGATCAAAGTTGGAATTTTGCAAAACATACACTGCACCTGTTGTAACAGTATCTTTTGTGGTCCAAGAAAGATTGAATGATTGATCTGTTAAGTTAGTAAGTCTTACATTCTCCGGAACTACTGATGGCTCAGTTACGAATCTAATTGCAAAGATTGAGATAGTTAATATGATTAAAGAGATCAGAGAAAAAACAAATATCTTATGAAAACGAGAGTTATGTAGAAAAAAGTACTTAATATTTTGTAAACGACTATTACTCAATATATCTTACATTTTAAAATATTTGATTCTAGTATATATTTTCTTGAAGTTCATGCATAGAACATTTTCGAAGAAATCGTTATAGTATTTTTACATCACTTAAGCTTTTAATGTCCTCTGTTTTTACAATATCCTCTTCACTTTCATATCTTCCTCCAACTCTTCTAAGTCTAATAAGTTTTAATTTGTCGTTATAAGTATTCGTGAATTTATCAAAACTTGAGGGACGATCATCTATAACGGTTAGAGATGGAAAACTCATATCAAAACATTTAACCATAAGTTTATTGTTTTCTTTTTCTTCAAGTTGATTAAACATCCAAAGATCTTTTTCAACTAAAGTATATATTGCACCTTTTAGATACTTATCTATCCCTGAAGATTTTCTTTTATTTATTTGGAATTTTTCAGCACCAAGTGTGAATAATACAAAGTTATTACTATTCGAATATTTTTCTAAGAATGGAATAACATCAGGAAAAAGATATTTAAAACAATTATCTAATTCTGTATAGAAGGCATCGTGAACTTTAGGTTCTTCAATATTAAATCTCTGTGACAATATCTTTATTTGTTCATCCATTTTAACAACATGAAGATCTGTTGTTACATCAAGATATGATTGATCCCAGTCAGTAGCTTTTATTCCTATTCCAACACAATTTGCCTTTATTGCTTGTTTAACAAGAGTAAAATCTGAAATAGTGTGATCAAAGTCAATTAACACAAGTGGTTTAGACTCATCAAATTTCCCAAGTTTTTCAAAATAGTACTCCATTAACGAATTATCATTTTAATATATTCAGATTATTTCTTTCCCTCTATACTATATCTTATCTGTAATTAAACAGAAAGATAAGAGCAAAGAAAATGTTTTAAAATACTTTGGATAATAATCAAGGGATGTGTATAATAGTTAGGTTAAATATATACTAACAAGCTTGAATTAATATGAAAAAAATACTCATTATCTTAGCAATAATATTAGCAATTGGTGCAGTTGTTTTCTTTGCTACAAGGAGCAAAACAACTGTAGCTACAGATAATGTTACTTACGAAAAAGTTTCAAAGGGAGATATTAATCTAACTGTTTCAGGAACAGGAAGTGTAGTTTCCAAAACTACTCAAAATGTTGTGAGTAAAGTTCAAAGTAAAGTTACAGAAGTAGATGTGAAAGTTGGAGATAAGGTTACAAAAGGACAAGTAATTGCTAAGTTTGACGACTTCGATCTTCAACAAGCCGAAAAATCTGCAGAATATAACTATAATGCAGCATACTATAGAAGAGAGCAATTGAAATCAGCACCTGTGAAGGATGACAATGCAATTAAGCAAGCACAACAACAATTGAATGCAGCATCTGTAAGCGTAGATAGTGCTAAGAATAGTCTTAACAATGCAATAATAACTTCTCCAATAGACGGAACAATAATTACATTAAACGTTAAGGTTAATGACTTCGGAAGTTTGACTGCACCAGTTGCTATAGTTCAAGATTTAAGTTCTCTTGAAGCACAATTAAACGTAAATGAAATAGATATAAATAAAGTTAAAGTAGGTCAAAGTGTAGATCTAACAATAGATGCAATAGACGGGGTTAGAAAAGACAAAATAACTAAGATTGAAGATAATGGATTAAATGTAAATGGAGTTATTAATTACATTGTAAGAGCAGATATTGAAAAGATAGATGGACTTAAAACAGCCATGACAATTAATGCAGATATTGCAGTTCAGGATAAGCTTAATGTATTAAGAATACCTGCAGTAAGTGTAAAAATTGCTAATAATGTAAGTACGGTTCAGGTTGTTAAAACTGGAAGTAGCTTAACAAAACTAACATCTAACGACATCGAAACCAAAACTATTGAAACAGGCCTTAATAACAACTCATATATTGAGGTAATCTCAGGACTAAGTGAAGGAGATTTAGTAGTAACTTCCGTAACAAAAGCATCTGGTGGACTTTTCGGTCTTAGTGGTAATAGTGGAAACTAACAGCATGATAGAGTTAAAAAACATCACCAAAACATACAAGACAGGACCTGTTGAATACAATGCTCTCAAGAATATTTCATTCAAGATAGATAAAGGTGAATTTGTTGCCATTATGGGAGCCTCAGGTTCTGGAAAATCTACTACTATGCATATACTTGGTTGTTTGGATACCCCTACGAAAGGAGAGTATCTTCTAAATGGAAAGAATGTAGGAAAACTTACAGACGAGGAACTTTCTGAAATTAGAAACCAGGAAATTGGGTTTGTGTTTCAAGCATTTAATCTACTACCGAGATATACAGTTCTAGAGAATGTTTTACTACCATTCATATATTCAAAAGTACCATCTAAAGAGAGAAAAAGAAGAGCTTTGGAAGCTATAGAAAAAGTAGGGCTTTCAGAAAGAATGAATAATAGATCAAACCAATTATCTGGAGGACAAATACAAAGAACAGCAATAGCAAGAAGTCTTGTAATGAATCCAAGTATAATACTTGCAGATGAACCTACTGGAAATCTAGATTCTAAAACATCTCATGAAATTATGGATGTATTTAAAAAACTTAATGAACAAGGCAATACAGTTATAGTCATAACTCATG
>Ga0194052_1000377_pt1 | contig 29287 bp, 35 predicted proteins | sample SepL226m_MetaG_FD_160117 | JGI IMG/M metagenome (GOLD analysis project Ga0194052, IMG submission 160117) | Anoxic zone freshwater microbial communities from boreal shield lake in IISD Experimental Lakes Area, Ontario, Canada - Sep2016-L227-6m | ecosystem: Environmental > Aquatic > Freshwater >...
AAAGATATAAAAAAAATAAGCAATAAAAAAGACACTAAAACAACAAAAAAAGTTATTAAAAAAGATGCTAAAGCAGTTAAAAAATAATTCTTTAACGAACAAAAAACTCCCTTATCAATAGGGAGTTTTTTTATTGTTGGATTTTTAGAGTTTCTTTATGGATGATGTTTCGTATTTCAACAATAAATGTTTTAGATAATCACTTTTCCTTGCCCTGAATGATACATTTCTGAAGTATCTGTTTTCGCCTTACCTTATCCAAGGTAGAGAGCTGATGAGATTTTTTATAGATTCATATATCAATCACTATGGAAAATCTTTCTACAAAAAGATCAATAATACGTCCATCAATATCATCAATTTTTTTTCTCAATAACCCCAAACTATCCATCAATATACAACAAAATCTAAATTTTTTCCCATATAATCTCATGGGATTTACCTCTTTGTAAAAGCCAAATAAGTCTTTTTTCTCTAAGTAAAATTTCATTATTTCACGTATACGCTATTTTTATTGAATATGTTTTTTTTTCTTGGTTCTTTTTAGATTCAATAATCCCCTGGAAAACCGTATCCAATATTTCTAAAGTATGAAAACGAATCTTTTTGAAATTTAAAAATTTGGTAATCGTAGTCTGGTAGTGAAAATATCAATAATTGAGAGGAATAAGTGTATCAACCATTGCATCCTTAAAATATCTCAGATCAAATTTAATAATTTTATTGACAAGAATATGAGAATACGAAAGACTTGTGAGATAATATTTTCGAAGTGGGGTTTCTTTGGTTCGATAAGCAAAAGGGAAATGAAATTTTTTGATAACGGTTTGATGAGCATGAAGTACATAGTGTTTTGCAAGATTTTCTACTAGTTTTTGTGCTTTCTCTATATCAGCAAAATCTCAGAAAAGCCCTAATTTACCAACGAGTGAATACGTAAAACAATATTTCAATACATATGTTGTAAACAAAGGAATAATTTTTTGGCTTCAGGCTCTAAGATTTGAATTTTGAGTTAAATACAATTCATATATAGGAGGAACAATAATAGCATCAACACCTTGTGTAGTGAGATATTCAATACCTTTTTCTACACAAGCCAACGATTGATCAAACAATTTATCACCGTACGGCCAATGAAAAAAATCATAATACACAACATAGTCATGATTATACAGAGAAAGGAATTTGAACAAACTTAATGTTTCAGATCCTGAAGTTATTATTCAGATTTTCATTCTATTTGTTGTTTGAGATAAACGTATTGGGTAAGCAAATGACTAAGTTCTACCTGAGTAGTAGCCTTACTCAATTGATCTATAGTATCCATTTGTGCTTTGAGTAAGAGTGTATAAGAATTAAGCTCTGGCGTCACGACTCCAGTCAATGCTTGGATGGTAACCAAAGATTTTTGAAGTTTGACTGTATAAGGAGTGATTTTTATAATAAAATATTGTATCGATTTTTGGATAAGTGTAGATTCAAACGTTTTCATATTTGTCAAAATAGTGGTTCTAGAAAGTTGTAATATATCTAATAATGATTTTTTTTGTAACTTAATAGTTTTTCGATAGTCTAGGTCACGACCTCTATTGATATATGTTTGTATGTTCATAAGATCTTTTGCTGTTGCTATAATCAAATGTTCCAAAGAAACTATAGTATCAGTACATTTATAATATCACTGAGTTTGTTTGAGTGAAATAGTTACTTGATCCTTTTTTATCAAACAAAATAATCAGTCTGATAAATCCGCACTGACCGTTCAGATACCCAACAAAACAAAAATAACTATAACTACTATCTTCTTCATAAACCACACTATAAATAAAATTTCGAAGCTATTGGTAAGATAAATCATAAAATAACTAAGTATTATTGGTATGATAATTCATTAATCAATTTTTTAATTCCCAACCAGAAATACGTGTCCGGAAATTTTCATGATTTGATGCCAGCGTCAAGCATCACTAATTGACTATAAAACTTTTCTATATTTTTTTTATTAGCTTTCAATAGTCAAATTTTGGTATATTCATTCTTAACCTGCCAAGGATTCATTTTGAGAAACGAAGCAATATCTTTGGTATCATTGACACCCATTTCATCTAAATCTAACATGAATATATAGAATTTCAAAGCTCGATAAAGCATTCAGGCAAACTGATTTCGATCAGCTCATCAATCTTGAATTTTTTCCAAAATTTTTATGGCCTGGATTTTATCAGCAAACAATGTTTTCAAAAGCGCGAATGAATCAGTCTCTACATGACCATAGACAATCAAATCAATCATGGTTTCATCTATATGTTTTTGATGTTTGATGGCAGTTCGTGTTTTGAGCTTATCACATTCAAACCAAATACGATATAAATCTGATCAAACTTTTGTGAGAAAATATTGGATAGTAGCGTGATCTATAATACAATCACTCAATTCTCTCTTTACAAACTGTTCTAAATCGTTGTGTTTGAGCTGAATAAACTCTTTGACTGTAGCATTTTTTTCTAAAAATTTATACAATCTCAGCCTCTTATCGGGCGTAGAACTAATAAATACCAATAAAGAATCATCGGGAATTTTACCTTCAGATTTAATCAAAACATCTACAAATAGTTGCAACTGATTGGTAATATCTTCTCAAAGTTTAGTGGTAGCATCCAAAGGAAGTCAATTAACAAGGATTAATTTTTTTGTAGTAAATAATCCACTACTATAAATTGCTTGCTTAATCTGTGCTATATCCAAATTGTCTAAAGTGAATGAAAAAACACTATCTGGTCAATATTTTTGAAGAAATCACTCTTTTCGTCTAAAGAGTTCTTTATCCAGAAGATAGGTCTCCTGCCCCGTAAATAAGAAGATGTTTTGATTCATGTCGTTAAAATAATAATAGACATCAAAAATAGCGTTTTATCGCTAAGATAGTGTATCGTTTAGGTATTTGAATTCAAATAAAAAAAATCTTTGTAATTGTATACCAAGTAATTACACTCACAACCGTTTATATAGTATTTCAATGATGAACTTTCTAAAAAAAATCAACAAATGATTAGCAAAACCAATAATTCGAATAATTACCATATACCAATATACGCTTTCTCCTGACAAGTGATTGCCGTCTTTTTGGTTAAAAGGAAGAATATGTGCACACGAGCCACATTGTAGCAAATATAGTATCACCGTACTCAAAAGATATGGATTTTGGCCTGGAATTTTTTATGCTAGTGATAGGGTTTTACATTGCACACCAAGTATGCACAAAAAACACGACCCTGATCATTATCGTGTGGTTTTCTTTTCCTCAGCGCCTATAGGCGTACCTTTTCTCGAACAACTAACAGATGATAAAAGATTTGAAGTAGTAGGAATAGTTACGCAATGTGATAAACCATCAGGAAGATGAATGGAAATGAATGAAAATATTATAAAATCAGAAGCTAAGAAATTATTCTCCTCATCCTCCATAAACAACGTTATACTTCTAGATGGATTCGGATGAGATGGCAGAAGCAACCGGTTTCCTCGATTAAAAGCTGTACTAGAATCACAATGAATAACAGCATATACTCCTGTTCCCAAAAACACGAACACACCAATATTGAAAGAACAACTTGATGATATCATAGAAAATTACGCAGATAAAATAAATGAAAAAACAATAATTATCGGACATAGTTTAGGATGTCTATTAGCAAACCACTTCCTCACAACGACAGGAAAAAAAGTAGCAAAATTAATTTCTGTTGCTCCAGCATTTAGAGAGAACAATATAGACGAATTAACCAAAAAAATACCTGTTTTTGCAGAAGCAAAAGAACATTTAAAAAACTATCAGAAACAAGAATTTGACACGGATAAATTAGAAAGATTAGTAGGTGAGCATATTATATATCTTTCGGACAATGATCCGTACATTCCGTATGATTCGGCTAAAAAATATTACAAAAACAATTTTGATAAAGCAATCTTAAAAACATTTGAATGAAAATGACACTTCAATGAGAAAGCATGAATCAAAGAGTTACCAGAAATATTGGCAGATATTCTCTCTATCTATACTCCGACAAAATTGAATCCTGAGAAATCAGAAGAAGGGAAAGCATTCGGAGAGCGACTCAAAGAAAAAAAGCCAGATCTATTGGTTGTCATAGCGTATGGAAAGATAATTCCACAAGCTATTTTGGATATTCCAAGAATTGCTCCAATAAATGTCCATGGATCATTATTACCCAAATATCGCGGTGCTTCACCTATCCAATCTACACTCTTAAATAATGATAAAGAAACATGAATCACTATTATGAAAATGGATGCAACGATGGACACAGGAAATATGATTGATGTACTCAAATTTACGATACCATTTAGCTGGACAACAAAAGAATTGATAGATGAAATAAAAAAAATAGGTCCAAAATTTTTGAACGATACCCTACGAAAATACGGGAAAAAAATTCTCGGAGAAGTAAAACAACAAGAACATAATGCGACCTATTGTGGAAAAATAGAAAAAGAATCCTGACTAATAAATCCACGAACGGAGAGCCTCGAAACGATTTACAACAAATACCGTGCATTCTCTCTTTGGCCAAAAATTTATTTTATGATAAATGATAAAAGAGTTATCATTGAGTCATTAAAGCTCAATGAATCAGTATACAACAGTAATGAGGAAGCTCCAGTATTTCAAGATAAAAATCTCAACCCTGCAATACTCGACATCCAACTCAAGCCCGAAGGAAAAAAAGCAATGAATTGGAAAGAATTCTTGAATGGGTATATGAAATAAATTTTATGTTGAATTATTATAATATATTCATAAACTAACTAGCAAGTTAAGATAAATTTTTACTATTTATACAACAAAAAAATGCTATTTGATTTTCAAGCATTTGTAGAAGAGCTCAGAGAAAAACCTGAAAAAAAACAAATCGTAGAAAAATACGAAAGTTTATTTGGCCCCATTCAAGGAGATATCAAAGATCAAATCTGGTACACCGAATATCTTTCAAAGTTTGAGGCACTACCGTATGAAACTCCAGAAGAACTTAAAAATGATTTTGATCGAGATCTCTTGGAACAATTAGTAATATGATCTTTTAGTAGTGATTATGAACTCAAAAAAGAAGAAAAGAAAGAAGAAAAAGAATTATACATAGCAGTCAAAAGTTGAGATCAAAGTGTAGTAAAAACAGTATCTGAATTACGATCATTTCAAATTCTCAGATTATATGAAATTTACATCGAAGAACAGATGAACCTCCATGCACTCAAAGCTGAAGATGAAAACGAGAAAAACACCATCGATCAAGAAAGAGAGATGAGACTCAAAAGATGGCAAGCAGTAATACAAACCATCGATAGAGATGAATTATCACAAAAAGCTAAAACGGAACAAGCAGGAAAGATGGAAGATTTGATGGGAAAATTATAGTTACCAAACAAGCAATTAGGACTTACATAAATGGGGGAAAAACTCTTCGAAATACACGGAGAGTTTTTTTGTATTAATATATTTTGAAATAAAAGTATATAATTTCGACGTCATAAAAAACTTCATTTCATTTCAGCTTTTTATTGCATCTCAATTAAAAAAATCCGGGACAATAAGCCCGGATAGAAAGACCAAAAAATAATTATCTTAATGACCAAAAAACATTCGGCCTTCAGTATTTGGTATCAACGTCAGTGAAATATTTTCTTTTTCACATAGAGCAATCGTTAATTTATCATTGACTGAACCGCTTAATGAGAAAATGTTTTTTACACCGGCAGCAATAAGTGTTTCAGGTCCGTCAGGAAACGGAAAGAAAGAATCACTACATGCTACACCACCTTTGGTAAGATGACCAGCTTCTTGAGCACGTTTGATAGCAAGCTCACAACATTCTTTACGATCCTGTTGTCCGACACCATTTCCTATCAGCATTCCATTTTTCACCAAGGTGATAGTATTCGAATTGCTCGTAGCACAAACGGCCCAAGCAAGAACAGTATCAATCTTTTCCTGACCAAAACATTTTGGAATAGAAGCATACCTTTTTACATGATCAGCATCCAAATCAAGAACGAAATCATAGTTCTGTTGGACAAGAACACCACCACGTACTTTTCTCATGAGAGGTTCTTTATCCAAACAATCGGGTCCAAGATGTTCTAAAGCAGGATTGACTGCCATCTTACAAGCATCATTTTTTCGCTTAAGAACTTCCAATGCTTCTTCGGTGATACTTGGTGCTACAATTACATCCAAAAGTCTTTTACCAGAACCTGAATGAAAATGTATAAGCATTTCAGCAAGTTCTTTGGTAACAGGGAAATTGGTTATAACAGCTCCCCCAAAAATACTTAAATGATTTCCATCAATCATATCTGCCAAAGCCTGGATGGAAGTACTTGCAAGAGCAGCACCACAACAATTACCGTGTTTCACTCCTAATGCTATACAGGGTTCCTTTCCTGATGTGGTTCCTATTCCCATGTCCTGCCATAAACGATTTTTGTAATACCCGGCCATAATGTGAGTCATGGTTTGTAATTTACGATCCAAATCAATCCAATTGACATGTCCGAATTGTCCAGATATCACTTTGAATTTGCTCAGAGCAAGTGGATCATTGCTACCACCAAAAGTTTCGAAAAGTCCAAGTGATTTTTGCCATGGATTTTCTCCATAACGAAGATCATGAGTTTTTTCACCGATGAAACCATAGTATTTCCCATTTCCACGATACATTGCAGAAGTGAGTACATAGGCAGATACATAAGCTTCAGCTTTTGCAGCAAGACCATTGATAAATGTTTCTTCATCAGGACAACCGGCTTTGAGCCATTCAAGAACAGCCATACGATCCCGGAAATCACATACCACTATCCTATTACCTTTAGCACCAGAACGAATCATCAAAGGACCACCGATATCAGTTTTTTCTATGACTGATTCAAGTGTTGCACTTGGATTAACAACTTCTTCCTTGAGTGGATAACAATCAACGCATACCAGGTCAAAACAATGGAGTCCAAGTTCCTGTAATTCCTGCATATCAGTTTCGCTAAGTTTATTAGCTAAAAGACCTGCATGTAATTCACGGGAAATAGTGACTACACGATGACCAAGGATTGCTCCTCCACCAACAAGTGTCGCGACATCAGTCACTTCAATGCCAGCTTCCATAAGCTTTTTTGCAGTACCACCTGAAGAAAAAATTTTGTAACCAAGAATGATTAATCCTTGAACAAATTCTACAATTCCGTTTTTATTATACACGGAAATCAATGCATTTTTTTGTACATTTTTCATACGTAATTTTTTTTAATTTTTATTTAATGTGAAATTTTTATTTACATGAATAGTAAACATAAATATTATATAAGATAAGTCAAGGAATTAAAAAAACTCCAGCTAATACAGCCGGAGCATAATTATGACAATAAAATTTACAAAACCACTCCCGTATAGTTCCATGGAGTAATCTCTTTGAGCTCAAGTTTCACCGGATCACGTACATCCAATAAATCAATGAACATATGTAAACTGTCTTTGGTGATTTTTTCACCAGTTCGCGTGAGTTCTTTAAGTGCATCATAGGGATTAGGATATCCTTCACGACGAAGAATTGTTTGAATTGCTTCGGAAATCACCGCCCAGTTATCATCCAAATCCTGATTGATTTTTTTTAGATTTATTTCAATTTTCTTCATCCCTTTGAGGATAGAATTAAAAGAAATAATATCATGAGCCAAAGGAACACCCACATTACGAACCACAGTAGAATCACTGAGATCACGCTGAAACCGGGAAATAGTGAGCTTTGATGCAAAATGCTCAAGCATTGCATTAGCAAACCCAAGATTTCCTTCTGCATTCTCGAAATCTATAGGGTTTACCTTATGGGGCATGGTAGAAGAACCAACTTCTCCTGATTTGGGTTTTTGTTTTAAATATTCCAACATGATATATCCCCAAATATCACGGACAAAATCAATCAGAATATTATTGATACGTACCCAATTATGACAATAGGCTGCCAAATTATCATTGGGTTCAATTTGGGTGGTTAGTGGAGTACGCACAAGTTCCAAAGAGGCAACAAATTCAGTAGAAAATGTATGCCAATCAATGTTTGGATACGCAACATAATGCGCATTCAAATTACCAGTTGCGCCGCCAAGTTTTGCAGACCAAGGAATAGTCTCAAATTGTTTTATCTGACCCTTCAATCGTTCCACAAACACCATAATCTCTTTTCCCATATACGTAGGAGAAGCAGGTTGTCCATGAGTACGGGCAAGCATAACAACATGTTGCCATTGTTGAGCAGCAACTTCCAATGAATGAAGGACATTCATAAACAAGGGAACTATAACTTGTTCATGTGCATGTTTGAGCATCAATGGTCTAGCCATTCCATCCGTATCAAAGGACGTAAGAGCGAAATGTATGAATTCCAGTTCTTTTGGATATCCATGAAGCAAATCGCGCATAAATACTTCTACTGACTTCACATCATGATTGGTTGTTTCTTCGATGGTTTTAACCTGTTGAGCATCATCGAGAGAAAAAATAGCCATTTCTCTCTGGAGAGAATCAATAATTGAAGTATCCTTTATCTGTTTCAATTCCGGTAAGATACCTACCAATGCGATAAGATATTTTGCTTCTACAATGAAACGATAATGAATAAGTCCAAATTCAGAAAAGAAGGGACTAAGCAGTTCTGTTTGTTTGCCATATCTTCCATCTACGGGAGAAATAGCAGTTAAATTGGTTACCATAGGATTTTATTTTTATTTGATATATATATTAGAAATTTTTATTTTTGAGAACACAAAAAATAACTATTTAGACAGAAAAGTCAATAAGGATAAAAAATATTAATAGGTGCTATAGGTATTAAACAAGAATCCAGGAATCGGCTGGGCATAGGAAGCATCCAAAGCAACTTTTTGGTTACCATACGATGCCTGACTTTCAAGAAAGAACGTATCGGTAGGTAATACATCTAGATATCAGGGAATAGGTGGTTGTTGCTGATGAAGTGATACACAAAAAGATTGCGGAGTGTCGGTACTATTTGATATCATAAAATACATAGTAAATCAGTTTTCTATAAGTCGAGGCCTCTGATAATCATTTTTCAATTGTGATTCTAGCGGATAAAGTATTGGATCTATAGTAGCTAAATACGTTTCAAATTGTTGTCTAAAAGCAGATAATCATCAAGGAGCCAACGTTCATGTTTTGAAAAATATTCCATCGGGAGAAAGCTCATTACCAGACAATATAAGCATTCAAAAAGTAACCTCTCAGGGGAAACTAGAAATAAATTCTATCTGATCATTTTTGAATAAATCGGCGAGATTTTGATATGCTATGCCCGATTGAAAACTTTCAGCAACTCATCAGGTATAGAATTCTTTAAAAAGTGGTACAATCAAAGAATCACCACCACTCAAAATATAAGGAAACTGACAACTGCTATCCTGCCAAAACTTTTTGGACAATAATGCTGCTGTACCAGAAATATTTGTCGATATACTAAACGTGAATCCAGAAAAAAAATTATCAACGACAATAGCATCTCACGTATTCACCACATAATTAAATCATATTCCACGATGTTTGATTTGTGAAAGTCCCAGCTCTATACCAGCTTTAGAGAGATAATACGCTTTATAGTAATTATGGACAACCGTAGATTGTTGTATCATTTGTTGAACAAAATTCATCGATAAAATTCCCAAAAGCGATGAAGCTAACAAGACAAAGATTACAAGAATACTAATATTTCCACGTTTATTTCTCATAAAATATAGAGATTAGTAAGAGTAAAAGATGAATAAATGAATTAATAGTATTGTTTAATTTTTTCAAAAGAATTGTTGAAATGGAATAACGACATGTGTCGCCCACTGACGTCAATAATTTACACTATATGCTTTAAAAATCATTCGAAATCCAGGAGTATTCAGACAATGAAGATATTCTCCCGTCGTACACAAGGTGTCAGAATGTAAATATTGTTCTTGAGAAGCGAAAGGGATGATTTTGAACACAATAGAACTGATGATAATTTTTTTTGGATTGATAAGCTCTATAGAACTAGCATTTTTGGTCATATATAACGAACATCAAGATCATGCACCCGTAAACACATATTCTACAGCAGGATCCACACAATTAGTACCACTTGCAAAGAAACTCATCTCGCCATCTTGCCCAGTCAAATATAAAATATTTGTGATTCATTGAGTAGCCAACAAACCAGTGCTTCACTGAGGATCATATTTGGCATAGTCAATAGTATTTCTGTCAGAAAAATTTTGAATAAGTTGAGAAATTTGCAGTATTTCTTGGGTCACCTCCTTTTCTTGTTGTACACGAAATACCATAGTAGCGATCCGATTATACGTTCTGAGGAGCAAAACAAAAAGAATACCGAGAATGGCCATCACGATTATCAATTCCAAAAGCGTAAATCACTTTCTAATTTTCATAGAGGATTAATGATTTCAAATAAAACTTTCCAGAACCACTTCTCACGTTTTCGTTCATTTATTATAGAGAACATGCGATTCTATTTTTAGAATATTTTCAGATGGTAATATAGTATTTCCTTCACGCACACCAGTAAACAGAATATACCTAGAAAAAACACTAGGAGGAGTTCCTGGTACAGGACGAGAAGAATACCAGAAAATTTGATGTCATCAAACGGTTCAGGTAGCAAAATATAATCTATTACCACTCCAAAGTTCAGCAAAATTTGTGCCAGCATCGACAGGATAGGTATAGATATATCAGGTAGCGTCAAAAGATAATTGTAAAATTTTGTTATCTTGTACTCAAGAAGAAAAATTCCATAGACAGACATGTTCTAGATCTACAACATTTCAAAGGACGTCGAGAACAAATCATGTTTTTAAGACACAATCTCGTGGCAATCATTTGGCAATGTTTGAGTCTCTGATATTATATGCAAGTTCTATTCATTCTTTAGCAAGAAAAGTAGCCATAGTACGAGATTGCGTGATATCAAGCGTTACCAAATTTTGTGTAATTAAACGCAAAACTGCAAGCACACCTATAGCAAAAACGGTGATAGCAATAATCACTTCAATAAAAGTAAATCATAACTTCTTATACATAGAGAGACAATAATCATTTAAATAGTAGGACACTTCATTTCTACAAGTTTACACGTTTCCGCTTTAATTTCAAAACAATATTGCTTACCGTTTTCTGATACATACGTCTCAAAAGAAAAGGTACTTCCTGTGGTCGATTGAGAAGTAAGTGAACATCAGAGAATATAAGGAGTAAGCTGAAGATTAACGATAGCAACTTGCTGATTATCGAGCATAAGCTGACGAAATACAAGTCCAGAGAGCTTTGGTTCTACAACAAATGGTCCTTGATCAACCTGATACCAGATACCAGTTTCAAAAGTAATAGTTAGTGTTTGATATTTTTTTCCATCACGAAAACTTGAAGTCATATTCTGACCATAAAATTCATTATAATAGCCAACAAATTGTTCTTTGAGTGATTGTGCCTTAAGATCTACGATACGACCAGATCAAAATCTCATAGTCGCTGCCATCAAAATACCAATAATCACAAGGACAATAATCATCTCTATAAGAGTGAACCCTTTTTTCATATGAGCTAATAAATAAAGAATACTTTGTTTGTATAGATTATTCTTAAGCTTTCAACAAAAAAGACAGGCGTTCAATCGTTTAAACGTTTAGTCATTTGAACGAATAAAAAAGATTTGCATTCTCAAAATTTTTGCATATACTATACCTACCCCACAGGTATGGGAAATATTTATTTTTAGAATATACTATGCATACAAACGATCAAAAAAAGAAACAACTCATAGCATTCAAAAAGGCAAGAAGTCTCTTAGACAAAATAGTAATCATGGCAGAAAAAAACGAATATTGTATAGATATCATCCAGCAGAACTTAGCGGTAATTGGGTTATTAAAAAACATAAACTTACAGCTCTTAGATGGACATTTAAATTGCTGTTTTGTAGATGCAGTCAAAGCCGATGATAAGAAAAAAATGGACAGTATGATCGAAGAAGTATTGACGATAGTAAAGACAGCTCAAAACAAATAGTAGGCAGTAATTTTATTTTAGCAAATTGCATGAAGAGAATTCTTTCAATAATAGCACTTATGGTATATATATTTTCCATAAACACACTTGTACACGCAAGTACTATGGGAGTATTTTCACATACAAACAAGGAAATGGAAATGTGACATTGTCACGAAAATAACCAATCCACAAAAGATAAGACGCATAGTATAAGCTGTTGTGAACTTACCGTATCAAGTGAATATTCAAACACGCAAATACAATGGGAATACATAGCCCACATACAAAGTATTGTACCAAAATTCAATTATCTCATCAAAAATGCCTATACAATAAGTACACATAGAGAATACGTAACATGGAGTCCATGACGAAACCCAGATATCAAATATCAAAAATTTTCTGATCTTTTTGGTAATATAGTAAGTTTGAGTTAGAAAGGATATAATAATTTTGATGTATAAAAATTATACATACATATTTATATCGTTTTTTTGTACTATGAAAACAACAAAAATAAACGTGAAAGGCATGCACTGTAATTCATGCAAATTACTATTGGAAAAATCTCTTTCAAATATCGAAAAAATAAAATCCGTAGAAGCAAATTTCACCAAATGAACAATACAGATCTGATATGAACAAGATCCTGATTTTGATGATATCAAAAATATTGTTCAAGAATGTTGATACGAGGTAACTGATGAAAAGGTAAAGCGTTCTTGGTTAAGTAAAAACAGTAAAGATTATAAAATAGTACTTATAAGTCTTTTGTGATTTGTGGTATTGTACATTATTTTTAAACAAGCAGGAATTTTCTCTTTCAATTTCAATAATAGTACACCATCATTATGATTGGTTCTGTTGATTTGATTGACTGCAGGTTTTTCTACCTGTATGGCTATAGTAGGATGACTAGTTTTGGCAATATCAGCAAAAGAAAACAAACAGAATAAAGAAGAATCTTTTGGAAAAAAAATAGTTCCGCAGCTTTGGTTCAATGGATGAAGGATCCTATGATTTGGAATCCTTTGAGGAATTTTAGGTATCTTTGGATCAGTAATCAGTGTATCACCTTTTGTAATGTCAGTGATGACGTTGATTATAGGTATTGTAATGCTTTTTCTCGGAGTGAATCTAACCAATATATCACCCAAACTAAGTTGAATATCACTGAGTTTGCCCACATGAAAATTATTTATGAAAAAAGAAAAAATCATAATAGACAAGAAAAAATCACCAACAGCATGAGGAAAACGCTTGAAACTTCTCATAAGCGGAGGGTTAACATTTTTTCTGCCCTGTGGGTTTACCTTCGCCATGCAAATGTACGCAATTGGTACAGGAAAATTTTGGATGGGTATGGCAGTAATGGCACTCTTTGCTATTGGGACATTACCTGGACTTTTGAGTATCGGAAGTTTGACAAGTATTTTCAAAGGTAAAAAAGCGCAAGTAGCCTATCAAGCAATTTGAGTTTTGGTAATCTTATTTTGAATATTCAACGTCTCAAATGCGTACGGTGTGTTAAAAAACAAACTTCCTTCTACAACATCACAAACCACAATTACCGATCAGAATATAACCACTATAAATATGGTCTATGGAGAAAAATGATTACAACCGACAGTACTCAATTTATCACTATGAAAAAAATACAGAATCATCGTCGACGTACAAGTTGCTATCTATAGTTGTCTAAATACGATGTATATCCCAGGATTGGACGAAGACTATAAAGAGCTCAAAAAATGAGAAAAAATAGAATATACATTTGATGCAGTCAAACCTGGAGAATATCCATTTGTCTGTGCTACCATGGGCATGTCACAAGGTTCAAAAATTATAGTAAAATAATTTTGCCTACGACAGACAGTTTTTTAGTTTATTATTTTTTTACACATGACAAAACAACATAAAAAAACCACTTCTAATGGAGCAGGAAAAATGGGTATCGTACTATTGTGAATATGAATATTGGCAATAGCTATTGCAGGATATTCATATTATGGAACATGATCAAAAACAGCTTCGACAGATATAAATGAAGCAAGTAGCTGTCCTATGATGAAAAACACAACGACTCAATGATGAGGATGATGTGGAGGAAGTAGAATATCAACGACTACAACACCTATAAAAACAACAAGCACTATAGATACAACAAACACATATGAAACAATGAACGTGGGACATGATGCATATAGTCTCATTCCAGAAACTATCAATTTGACTGCGGGAAAAAGTTACAAACTCATCATCACTCCTTCAGCAGATGGTGCAGGATGTTTAAATACTATGACTTTCCCATGATTGGATACTAATATATATCCTGTCAAAAATGGCACACCTATTACGGTTGTAATAAGCAATGCTAAAGCAGGAACCTACCAAGTAGTTTGTTGATCTATGTGAATGCATCAAGGGACAATAGTAATACAATAATTTTATTTTTTTATTATGATCATGACAAATATAACTTTTTCAGTACCAGAAATTCATTGTATGGCATGTGAAGGGCTTATCAAATTATCACTCAAAAAAATATCAGGAATCAGATCTGCATCAGTAGATGTATGACTCAAAACAGCTACCATTGATTTTGACGATACGCTTACTTCCAAAGACAACATACAACAACAGATAGAAAAATATACAGGATATAAAGTTTTTTAATTTTTAGATAGCCGAAAAAATCATGAAAAAAACAAATTTAGATATCGAAGGAATGCATTGTGGTTCTTGTGCATTATTGATTGAACATACACTAAAAGACACCAAAGGAATTCAGCAAGCAAACGTAAATTTTTCTGCAGAAAAAGCTACTATAACATTTAATGAAGAAGAAATACCGATGACAGAAATACAAGAAGCTATAAAACGTTTAGGGTATAAGGCCGTGATTGCTGATGAAACATTGAATGCTCAGAAAGAGACCGAAAAAAGACAAAAAGAGATTCACTACTGGAAAAAGAAATTTATTGTTGCACTGATACTCAGTATCCCCATGATTATATTTATGGTTTATGACTTTGTGTATGGACTACCCTATAGCAAAGTTTTGATGCCAATTTCAGCGATGATTACCTTGATACTCACGATTCCTGTACAATTTATTATAGGAAGAGATTTTTACCAGGGAGCACGATCAGCACTCAAAGTCAAATCAGCAAATATGTTTTCTTTGGTCGCCATAGGGACCGGTGTAGCCTTTTTGTATAGTGTATACAACTATATAACATTTTATATGCAAACATGATCACTCTTCTGACTGGATGGAATGAAAATCCCGAATATCTATTTTGAAATCGGAGCATTTCTGATTATGTTTATTTCTTTAGGGAAATTTCTCGAAGCGAAAGCAAAAGGAAAAACATCAGAATCTATTGCTAAATTAATGCAGTTAGCACCCAAGACTGCTAGAGTAAAAGTGGGAAATGAAAGCAAAGATATTCCTATTGAACAGGTAAAAACCAATGATGTAATTATAGTAAGGCCAGGAGAAAAGATTCCAGTAGATGGAAAAATAATCAATGGATATAGTAGTGTCGACGAATCGATGCTTACTGGAGAAAGTCTTCCTGTGGAAAAAACAATGTGATCAGAAGTATTTGCAGGGACAATAAATACATTGGGAAGCTTTGAAATGCAGACGGCATGAGTAGGACTGGATACAAAATTATCACAAATAATAAGATTGATTCAAGATGCACAATGATCGAAAGCACCAATACAATCAATTGCAGACAACATTTCAAGGATTTTTGTACCGACAGTAATTATACTAGCACTCATTACGTTCGTTCTTCGATATTTCATCATATGAGCAAGCTTCGATAGTTCACTCCTCTATTTCGCAGCAGTAATTGTTATCGCTTGTCCATGTGCATTATGACTAGCAACACCGACAGCTATTATGGTAGGAACAGGAAAGTGAGCACAGTACGGTCTCTTAGTCAAATGAGGTGAACCATTAGAGATGGCATGTAAAATCCAAGCAATAATCTTTGATAAAACAGGAACCCTCACCCAAGGGAAACCAGAAGTCACGAATATCATAGCTTGCGGATCCATCAGTGAAAAGATGGTCCTTTCCATAGCAGTAGCTTTAGAAAACAAATCAGAACATGCGCTAGCTGAAGCGATAGTGAGATATGGAAAACAGCAAGAAATAGCAACAATAAATATACAGGATTTCGAAGCATTACCTGGCAGATGAGTAAAAGGAACAAGCAATAAAGTTTATTATTTATGAACAAAAAAGTTACTGACAGAAAATAGGATCAGCATTATCCATAATGAAGATATAGAAAAATTGGAAGCAGAAGGAAAAACCGTATTATTACTGGCTGATGAAAAAGAACTTTTATGATATATAGCAGTTGCAGATACCGTAAAAGCGACATCAAAAAGTGCTATCGATAAACTACAGAAAGCATGATATAAAGTATTTATGATTACCTGAGACAATGAAAGAACAGCACTCGCTATAGCACAACAAGTAGGAATACATCAAAATAACGTTATCGCCCAAGTATTGCCTGAACATAAGGCTACTGAGGTGATAAAATTACAACAACAGTGATATAAAGTAGCCATGGTTGGGGATGGAATCAATGATGCACCAGCACTTATGCAAGCAGAGTTATGAATAGTGATGGGAAGCTGAACCGACGTTGCAATGGAAAGCGGATGAATCATTATCATGAAGAATGATTTGAACGATATTATGAATGCTATTATGTTGAGCAAGGAAACCGTAGGAAAAATCAAACAGAATCTTTTCTTTTCATTATTTTATAATATTTTATGAATACCTATCGCAGCAGGAGCATTGATTAGTTTTGGAATCATTTTGAAACCAGAATTCGCTGGATTAGCCATGGCATTAAGTTCGGTCTCGGTAGTAACGAATTCATTACTACTCAAATTATATCGTCCAAATAAGCAAAATCGAATATCAAAAATAGCACCCGTAATATTAACAATACTATTCCTCTGAATCTTTTGGCAGTTCGGCCAGATATCAACAGGAGGATTTGGAAACAATATTTTGATCAATGCGAACACATCCAAAGCGACAAAAAACAACATTACTGACTTCCTAATCAATCATAAAAATAAAATTTGATTTACACCAACAGGAGTACCGAAGATATTCATCTGATCTGATAGTGCACCAACAAATGTACATATAATACAGTGAACGGGAAATTTCAACATTCAATGAGCAGAAATGATTATAGGATATGACGAAGCATTGATGATGAAAAAAGAAAAATTATTTAGTAAACCAGGCGATGAACTCCATGATTTTTTTGGACTCAAAACAGTAAAAATTATAGGAATATTAGCTCCGACAAAAACTTTTTTAGATGAAGTACATATAGTAAACGCTCAAGGATTCGATAATTTTGATATCAGCAATGAGATGCGGATGACAAAAAATGGTTCGTGAGCACTCAAAATATTTTACAAATATGATGCTGAAAACATACCATTGAAGATGAAAGACATAATTGACACAACAAAAAACGACTATACAATAGATTGAAAAGAATATCTGTCTATATATATAGGGTATACAGAAGGAAATATGATGAAGAAAGAAAAACTGTTTTCAAAAATCGGAGATACGATAGATAACTTGTTCGGTAACGATGTAATGATAGCAGGTGTAGCAAAAAAGACCTATACATCGCTCGATATGATACATTTCTTACCTACAAATTTTTCACCAATAAAATAAGAAATAAAAGAACTGTTCGTTTAAACGAACAGTTCTTTTATGTAATTTAGACTATCTTTATTTGGACCGAAGTGAATTCAACATAAAAAGATAGAGGTATAGATTTAGGCGGATATTTTTATAAGAATAAACATTAGAAAAATAAATCATCATTTTCAGGTTCTTCCTTAGAAAATTGATGAACACGAATAAGAACATCCGAAGGTTTTATATTATGAGATTCTTTCTTTTCTGTTTGTGGAATAATTAACGAATAAAAATATGGTTTTTTTCACCATCCATCATCATCAATAAAACACGCTGGTCAGTTTGATAATCAATTTTTTATAAGAAATTTTCTTCTTCCTATTTTAGTTGTATTGTTGAATTGAGATTCAATAAGCAAAGTCTTTCAATCATTTTCTATAATTATTCACGTCAGTTTCTCTTCATCATAATACACAAACGGAGAATCTATACCTATAGTATCTCATGGTTTAAGTGTTTTGAAATAATTAGCTCTTTCTAGTAATTCATTTTTTGCTTCTATTTTTTCTTGTTTTTTACGTTTACGAGAATCTTCTTGATATTCATGATCAGCAGTATCTGTCAAAGCATGTTGCATCGGAATAGTAAGCATTTCCCGATTATCAAAATCACAATATTGTTTATATATCTTTTCTATAAAAGTAGCTGGTACCTGTGTTGTCTTATGTCTGAAAGCATCTTGTTGTAAAAAAGCTCGATGCCTGATACCGATAAGAGCAGATTTACGTAATTCATAATACACAGTATGTTGGTAAACATATTCCAAAGATTCTACTGATTTCTGAGTTCACATACGGGCTATTGCTTTACAAACAAGCCATTGTACAGGAGCGTCGGTATCATAATCATGTAAAACTCATCTGTAATATTGATTTCTCATAGATCATAAACTCCATCACTCCCAAAAAAGTTTTTCCAGATAATATTCGAACAATTCATGTGCCGGTTTATCAAGCGATTCATATCTTTCACATAATTTCATAAACAATGGCAGATCAGCATCAGTCAATCATCATTGCATAAGTGCAGTAAGCGTACCTTGGATATATCTGTACTTGGGATTTTTTTCCTGTAAAAGATATTCAAACAGAACGTTTTTTGCTCATAGATCTCCTAATACCTTAATACATTCATCCTTGATATATGGACTATCCTTTCACAAAGGCATGTCTCTATAATACAATGGATCTTCCGTATGAAATAACAATTCTCTGATATGAGGAATTGCTTGTTTGTCGCCAAGCCAGGAAATCCAACGAAGAAATTCTGATTTTCATCCGTAAGGAGTGATTGTCTGTGGAGAAACACCAGGAGAGGTCTCATAATCACCCATAGGAAAATAATTTATATCAGGAAGCGACGAATCAAGCAATGTCTGCCTGAGAAGCGGAAGCATTTTTTCTTTTTCAAATTGTAATTTTTTGTACACCTGATAATCCTGCGTCATTTTTTGATGTGGCACAAAAACATCTTTGTCAGTCAGTTGTCAAAGTTGAGGAGAAGATAGCGTAAGAAAGAGCAAATTACGAGGATTAAATTGTATATGATCCTTATGTCGATTTTGCACGAATAATTGGTCTTTATACACTATAACAGGTTCTTTAGAATCTTCATAGGTTATAAGCATAGCTATCTTATATCGATTTGTTGACAAATGTAAATAAATATTCACAATACTTAAAATAAACTGCTAAAAGGACAGTTTTTATGTTTGAAAATTAGAAAAATAATTTTACATTCCTGCTCATGCCATGATTTGAAGAATTAATCAGAAAATTCCAAGTGCAATGACGACAACAATTCATCCGACAAAAATCAACATAACTGGCTCAATAATCTTGGATGAACGCATAATAATAGTATTGAGATCCTCCTGATACATCTCGAGAACATTATCCAATGAATTAGAAAGGTTTGCAGTTTCTTCACCTACCTTAATCATTACTGATACATCAGAAGGAATGAGTTCAGTTTCATATTGTAATACGCTATAAATACTTTCTCACTTATTTAATCAGACTAAAATACGTTCAATCATATCATGATATACAGGGATATCTAAGATATCTCTCAAGAGTTGAAACGTCTGGATATAGCTCATACCTGCATTCATCATAAGCTTCATATATCTACAAAACTTTACAATATAGAAATATTTGGTCATCTTCCCAATCATAGGGATATTGAGCAAGATGGTAAACCAGCTTTTTTTTCAAAATTCAGTAGAAAAAAATACTCATCCTACCAAAGAAAGTCAGGCAACCGTTCAGAGAATAGTTTTCCATTGAGTCTGAAAGAAAATAGTAACATCATGAAGCATTCTAGTAATCCACGGCAATTGAAGGTTTTGAAAACTTTCTGCAATAGAAAATATATTTGGTAAAACAAGCAAAAACAAAGCAAATACAGCTACAATAGCTACTACGATAAGAATAGCGGGATAAATCAGTGCACCGATATATTTATTTTTCATTTCTTTGATATAGACATATTCTGTAGCAAGAGATTGGAGAATCATAGGAAGTTCTCAAGACATTTCTCAAGTTTTGATGAGCGAATAATCACCAGTATCAAAATAATCAGGGAGTCTATTGAGTGCATAAGAGAGACTTTTTCCTCTATGAAGAAATGCAGAAATGGTTTTGGAAATCTCTTTGAGCGCATAATTTTCAGAAGTATCTCAGATAAGTTGTATTGCAGCAAACAGAGAAACTCATCATTTGAGCAAATATGCCAATTCTTTGAAAAACAAAATTTTATCCTTGGTTCAGAAACTTCATCTATCAAGAGATTGTAAAGTAGATACAATCATACTATCGATTGGACCTGGATTATATTCATTTTCTATAATTTGTTTTTCTTCCATATATGCACATACGCACAAATAAAACATGAAGGTAATTACTTGAATTTCAGTATGAATATTTAGTTAGTATAGTAGTAAGCATTTAAATCGATATCGACTTTTTGTTGGGTTGTATAATTGGCGATATCATAATTTACTTTATCTATTTTATAGAGAACACGATAATTTATATCAGCAAGCACTTTCTTCTCTACATTATCGATAAAAGAAAGTAATGCATCCTTGGTATCAAAGGTAATATTGAGTTTGAGAGGAACATAATAGAGGTTTCAGAAAAATTGTTTTGGTTCTCAAATAGCAATCTGGTTGATTAAACCATTTTTTACTTGAGTCACTGGATCTCTTAGCAAATATTCATTGATATTTGCGAGTAAAATCTTTTCATTGACAAACATTTTGGGATCAGTCAAATTATTGAGTTGAATATACGATCTAGCAAATGAAAAATTTGTTCTCAATGCAGGATCTATAACATCACAATTGGTTCTGGTATTGAGACAGGAAACAATATCTGACTGTTGTGCTTCGATCTTTTGAATCAATTTTTGATCAGCATCAGATTGTAATTTTTTGGTGGTAAAGTTGGAAATTTGGAGATTGATATCACCGACTTGTGTCTGTATAGATTGGAAATTATCCAATGCAGGCAAGAGAATATTATTACCAAAAACTACGAGAACGAGTAACAAGATAATGAAATAAATTCTATATCTGATACCTACCACTCTAGAGGTTGTAATCAATACCTGATTATCTTCCGCGAGCGTATTGCTTTCCGTGGATTTTTTTTGTTGTTGCTCACCGAGTAACCTATCGATGATTTGACTATTTTGTTGTGCTGCCTGTTCCTGCATCATTGATAATATTAGCTTCTAAAACAAATTCATAATAATTATTATCGCCCACTCTATCATAGGTTTGGATACGAATATTCTGGATAAAATCCAAATTAGAGAATCTATCGATAAGTGAAGTAATACCTTTGGTTGGATTAGAATAATACAAAAGCAACAAATTGGAAACCTGTCATTTGAGGGTTATTTTATCCATACTGACATTGAAATCAGAAAGGACAATAGTATCTGTCGTACTCGTATCAACTTTTTTAAGATCTTCCAACATAGCAATCATTTTAGAAATATGATCAGACCACGGCATAGTAGTTTGTTTTTCTTCAAGAATTTTAACTGCCTGTAATTTATTATATCCCGTAAGAAGTGTATAGGATTTTAATTGTGCGGTTTGTCAGGACAAAACCTGACGTTTATCAGTGATTGTTTGGTTCATCAAAAACATATCTACCTTGAGATAAGCGAAAGCAAGGAGTAATACTCACAAAATCACAAGCAATATCTGAAAATATATTTTCCATTTGGAATGAAGTCTATGTACACTCATTGAAAAAAACATGAAGTAAAATACCATCTTATTATATACAGAATAACGAATTTTTCCAAATCAAGCTACAAAGCCACCATTTCTCCTCTTACGAAAAGTTTAAAAAAAGGAAATATAGTTGACTTATATAGTAAAATATATATAAAAAATAAAAAATAAAACAAAAAAATATGCAAAACATAATATATTGTATAATGACGGCTTTATGCTTTGCTGCATGGCCAATCTTGGTAAATAAGTCCGGCAGTCCAAACCCAGTTGCTTCTACAATATGGGTCATGATAGCTACAGTATTGCCGCTTTTCTTTAGTGTGATGGGACAACATAAGTTATACCTTCCTATAAAACACATAGGAATAGCTCTCATAATAGGACTAGTAAATGGGCTTGGCATGTACATATATAGCAAGCTCATAACAACAGATCAACCTGGGCTATACGTCAGTATTATATCGGCGAGTATGCCAGCATTAGCCTTAATATTAGGCTTCTTTATTATGGGACAACCTACGATCACTATAACAAAAATAATTGGTATGATAGTTGTAGTAGTAGGTATTGTACTTATTATAAAGTAAAACAATTAGTAATTATTTAAAAAAAACGCGATAAACAACAATGACTCCTCTGTGTATCAGCAGAGGTTTTTTTAATTGAAAAGCGAGAAATAAAAAAATATAATTGACATTTTATATAAAATAGATATATTACAAAAAATAAATAAAAAAGTCAAAAATCATGGCAACAAAAACAGCAGAAAATTTAAAAAAAGAATTCGCAGATATGCCTGCAGAATACTTCGAACCACTAACATTCGGAGAATTGAAAATAGGAGACGCATTCATTGCATTTCCTACTCCAGGAGATAACAATGGACATGGAGGATTTAAAACGAAACATTGGATATTCACCAAAACACAAGAAAACGTAGAAAAGACAGAACGTGGTTTAGAATATTCAAAAGAAAATCCACATGGGAAAGCATATAATGTAAATCATGGGGATACTGAAGATGATTTCTCTCATTCGATGCTTGTCATCTTAATAGAATAAAAAAAGTGCCGTAAACAACAACCATTCCTCTGCATATCAGCAGAGGTTTTTTTTATATATAAATTTAATTTTTTAGGAGATTATAAATTAGAAATTGCAAATTAAAAATTAGGATTATACTCACATAATTTCCAAATTCGCACCATACAACTTCTTCATTTCCTCTATCACATCAGCCACTTTATATCTCGGGTCTTGTTGATTAGCATAATATCGCTTATGGGGATCGATAAAAATTATTTTTTTTAAATTTTGAAAATCTTGAAATATCTCAGCGTACGTACAAATAATTATTGATTTCAATCACTTTTTGATCTCCCATCGATGGACATCTTTTTGATTCTGACTCTGAATTGACGACAAAGACACTACCGCAGGATGTTCACGAAACGCTTCATCGGTCGTATTGTACATAGTCCATAAATCAGGAAAAACAATCAATGTCTGTCATTCCGGAGAAAGAGAAAATGAATATTGCAAAACAGTTTTTGATGGTAAAGCAATTTTTTTTGCTTTTTTGAGTTTATCTTCACGTTCTAGTAGTTTCTGGATATCGTTAGCAAAAAAAAGTTTTACCACAGATTTATAGGTTGTATAATAGGTTTCCACCATCCAGTGAAACAGTTTCAATGCTGAAGCGGAAAGAAATTCTTTATAGACTAGCTCTGCTTGAGTCGTAGCAAGATGTTGATATTGTTCAGAAAATGATAATGTTTCTCCCAATGCCAAAAAATACTGATTACCAAATACCAGCAAATCACCCGCTTTCACTTTCTTTTTACCAGTATTTTCAGCCAAAAGACATACCTTATCAAAGCCAAAAAAACGATCAAAACTATATAAATACATACCAAAAACAACGAACAGCTAAAAACCACCAATAAATGTATGTAAAAAACTTTTTTATTCAACAGAAGCTAAATTACCTATAAAACAACTGGTAAACAAATCCCACTTCATCTGACTTTATCCCTAACGGGATTCTCTCCGATTTCAAGGGAGAGACATTCCCTCCTTGAGTAAGGAGGGTCAATTATTTTATATCACAAATACTTGCTTTTTATAATAAAATATATATAATATTAAGGAACCAAGCAGGTTTCAACTGTATTTCCTTTGAAACTTTACTCAATTTTTAAATAAAATGCTAAAACAAGCTGAAAAACTGGGCAAAATGCTTGCCTGAACATGATGAAAAAAAACAAAGATTGAACAGGTAGCGACAACACCAACAACCACTACAGCACTTATAAATCATTCGAGCAATTATGTCTTTTTTCACATAAAACCATTCAAAGACAATGATCGCGGCGTCAATCATCGAGATACCGTGAGCAAAAATATTATAAGTCTCAAGCAAAAGAAAATAATTTTCATGATTAGTGGAAATAATTCTAATATTAAATTATATGTTGGAGTGCCCAAAGATTTCAAAAATTATTTTGAAAATACATTTTTTGCTAGTTACCCGACTTCAGATCTTGTTGAACTCAAAGATCCTATAACTATCCCACAAAGCAGAGATTGGCTCAATTTTTCCAAAGAAGGAACATTGCTCGGCAAAGATGAATTTACGAGATGAGGAACCTATATGGATCCGATGAATGGAATATTTTCGTTGTATAATTTGGTAGACGCAAACTCCAAACTTAATATCTATTTCACCTATACTTTTAAACTCAAAAAGAATTTTTTACAATATATGGATGCTGTTTTTAAACGGATACGAGAACCAAAAAAGAAAAATGATGATGGCACGCCGATAGAAAAAAAACCAGAAACAAAACCAGAAATATTTGGTTCATTTAGTTATAAAATCAGTACCAAAGATTCCTATATCAGAGAATCTCTGAAAAAAAATATAGTCGCAGCATTTGCACCATTTATTTCCAATGGAAAGATAAAAATCAAGACATCTGAAAAATTTCACGGTATGACTCATGCACAAGCACAGAATTTTTTTCACGTACCGACTATGGAAAATTTCAATAAAGGATTGGAATATACTCCGTATAGAAAACTCCCCTATCCGACAAATCTACCTACAACAAAAAGTACTGATCTGAAAGACCTAACTATACTTGGAAATACTGATTATAGAGGAGAAAAGATAACATTTGGAATAAAAAAAGAAGATAAATTTAGGCATATGTATATCGTAGGAAAAACAGGAACAGGTAAATCAGTCTTTTTGAGTAATATGATTATCAGCGATATGAAAGCGGGTAATGGACTCTGTCTCTTGGATCCACATGGAGAACTAGTAGATTCGGTACTTGAGCATATCCCTACTAATAGAATCAATGATGTGATTTTATTTGACGTTGCAGACTCAGATTATCCTATAGGATTCAACCTGTTACAAGCCAATACGGAAGAAGAAAAAAATCTCGTAGCTTCAGGAGTCGTCTCTACATTCAATAAATTATTTGAAAATAGCTGGGGACCAAGATTAGAATATATTTTGAGAAATGTGGTCATATCACTCGTAGATTATCCAAATGCTACGCTTATGCATATACTGAGAGTACTCACTGACAAATCTTTCCGTGAAGAAGTTATTTCTTGTGTAAAAGATGCAGTAGTTTTGAAATTTTGGACAGCAGAATTTAATAAATGGAATGATAAACAAAGGGATGAAGCGATCTCTCCAATTACGAATAAAGTTGGACAATTTCTCTCTTCCAAACTCGTAAGAAATATTTTTGGACAAGCAAGAACAAAACTCAATCTCAGAAAAGCGATGGATGAAGGAAAAATCATTTTGGTAAATTTGAGTAAAGGAAGAATAGGAGAAGATAACGCAAACATGATTGGATCACTCTTAGTAACAAAATTTCAAATAGATGCTATGTCGAGAGCAGATATCCCAGTTCATCAGAGAAGAGACTTTTATCTCTATATCGATGAGTTCCAAAATTTTGCATCGGAATCATTTGTCACCATCCTTTCAGAAGCAAGAAAATATAAATTATCGCTTATCGTGGCCAACCAATATACTTCACAGCTGTTGGATACCATCAAAGACGCAATCTTTGGAAATGTAGGTACAACAATAGCATTCACTGTAGGTAAAGATGATGCGGATATCATTACCGGACAATTTAAAGGTATGGTATCAGTAAATGATTTGATTTCACTACCAAAATATACGACCTATACCAGACTTATGATTGATGGTATTTCTTCTGATCCATTTTCTATGAAGACACTTCCACCAAATACAGGTTGAGAAGGCTCTCTAGAATTGATTGATAAAATCAGAAAACAATCAAGACAAAGATATGCTATGGAAAGAGGACAATTGGAAAGACTTATGATGGCACGATCCAATAAAACTTTTTCAGTACAAGAAAAAATAATGGAGAAAGCCAAAATGGAAGCAATTGGCATAAGCGAAATAGAACTAGAAAATCTCCATGATCTCTTTGTAGAACAACATATACCATACTTTACTGAATTTGCTGTCGATGGCGTAGAACCTGATGCAATTATTTTTGATACCGAATATTATGCACACAAGGCGATTTGGTACACAAAACCAAAGGGACTAGAAGACCAATCTACTATCAAATACAAAGCAGGAAGTAAAGTTACCCTTGATAAAAATAAAGAAATAGCGGTATGGGTAGATATTTATCAACATCAAACTATCCAGATAGAAAATAACGGACCATTGATGATACGGATTGGATCAAAAGATAACGCATATAAACAACTCGACGATATTTATGAACAAGCAGGAATAAAAAAAGAAAAACAGAATCATCTCAAATTTTGTCCAAACGTTGCTAAACTAGAAAAAAGCATAGCTCCTCCCAAAGAAACATGAGTACAGGAAACAAAACCAGAAGAATGAACAAAAGTGTCAGCAGTAAAGAGTTCACCAACAAATATCTCAGCAGTCAGCACCTCGCCAGTAAAAAAAGAAAGTAGTAATGGTGAATGATGATTTACCATCAAAGATATAAAAATAGGACAAGAATATGAAGGATATATCAAACTCAGTTATAATTACGGAATGTTCGTCACCGTGAAATGAGTAGAATGATTATTACATAAAAACTTTATCGTCGCTCCCGCATGAGTTGAACGAAAAAAATATTACAACATAGGTGACAAAATCAAGGTCAGAGCAAAAGAATTTAAAGACGTAAACGGTGAACAGAAAGTTGTTCGAGCTCAGAAATAAAAAATATATAATAAATAAAAAGATATTGACTTAATATAATAAATAAATACAAATATCACACACTAATAAAAATAAAATCGTATGAAACATTTGTTGTTCATTTTTATGGCATTTACTGCCATTCTTTTTTCTTCATGTAATGGTAAAGATCCTATCTGGCAGACCAAACCACAGGATTCCAGCTACGCTACCGGTTTTCCATTAGACCAATTTCACAAAATGGGAATCGCTAACGATACAATAGGACAAAAAACTCTTGTTGATCAGTACCGAAAAATCCTGACGAAAAATGTAATCACTCATTATCCTTGCATCAAAAACGAAAAAAACATCCACTTTATTTTTGGAAGTGGGTCTGTCAAAGGAGTTATGTCTGGAGACGGGAAAACGTATAATGGTAATTTCAATAACGAATTGATTATTATACTCAACGATGCCTGTGTAAAAGACACGCTATTCTTAGCTTGCGGGAACGGAATGTTGAACCCGATTCACTGGAAAACACAATCAAATTGGGGTACTGCTGAAACATGCAGATTCACCATCGCACCAGGAGAAGGTTTAGCACATCATCTTCCTCAATTGGAAGCATGGGCTGCTGCTGCCGGTGAACTTTCTGTACCTATCAGAGACAAAAAAGGAAATATTGTCGTACATGAAAAGTACTTACACTACCTAGGAAAATACGAAAGTGTTTTATTCCCGGGAGATGTAATCGATATGTGTGCAGGGAAAGTCTTTAACAAAATCGGACAAGAAGTAGAGTTTGAAACACGAGTAAAAGAAAGCGAAAAAGCAAATGCCAAAATCCATAAAAAAACAAAGCATAGGCATTAATAACATTTCCCAATATTGGGAAGGTCGTAGAGTATTATCTACGACTTTTTTTTATAAAAAAAATCCCACGGATATACCGTGAGAATTTCCTGTACACATATATATTTGTAAAGACCGCTTACTTTTAGATATGAGTATCAAGACATAAGTAGTAAGATAAAATCCCAATACTTGATACTTATTACTAATGAGTAACATATTCAACCAAGGTTATTTCTTCAAAGATCTGATCAATAGCTACTTGGATTTCCATGACTGGCATATGAAACGTGTTATTATTGAAATTATTCGCAAGCAAGAATGTTTGTAAAGTAGCAGAGGTATCTTGGAGTGATCAAATAATTTTCTCAATTGTAGTAGTATCGGTTATAGTCTTTTGACTTACTGCTTTTTTGAGATCACCAAGATGAAATTTGATCTTAGTAATATTATCAATAACAACATTTACGAATTCTGATTCTACTTTTTCAGCAGTAGTGACACTATATTGTGCTACAGAATCACCGCTAAGTTCAAAACACATAGCAAGATTTTTTTCAATGTCTTTACATACTCCTTCAATTTTTTGGATAAGTACGTTTACATTACGAACTGATTCAGATGACAATTTTGCGTTAAAATTTTCCATGATAATAATGTAATAAAAGAGTAAATAATTGATGGGAATGTGGAAATATGGAAATGTTTTAATTTTTTAATGTTTCAATCTTTCAATGTTTATTAGTTGTTTGTGTAATATAAGTATATCCCAAAAAGCAAGACAAATCAAAAGATACATTCAGAAGAATTTATTTTTATAAGTAAAAAGAAAAAATACCCATAATAACATTTACAATTATATATTTTGATGTATCTATGCAAACCATGAGTTATCAAAAGAGTAAAATAATGCTAAATATTTGATTTGTCTCTCTTGAAAAAATATTTTTTATGTTTTTACATTGAAGGATTTATCAAATTTTCTATAGGGAAAATTTGACAGAAAAACATTTCCGATTATAATGAGAAGTGAATTTTATACATTACAAAAAATAAATTATGCAGAGA
>Ga0194052_1000379_pt1 | contig 29250 bp, 25 predicted proteins | sample SepL226m_MetaG_FD_160117 | JGI IMG/M metagenome (GOLD analysis project Ga0194052, IMG submission 160117) | Anoxic zone freshwater microbial communities from boreal shield lake in IISD Experimental Lakes Area, Ontario, Canada - Sep2016-L227-6m | ecosystem: Environmental > Aquatic > Freshwater >...
TGAAGAAGCCGGAGAAAAACTACAAATAGTAAATTATAATAAAGTAGATGAAATTCCTTTTGACTACAATAGGAGAAAGATGTCAGTCGTTGTTTCTGAAAATAAGGATAAAAATATTTTTGTATGTAAGGGAGCAGTCGAAGAAATTTTTAATTCCTGCACAAATGTTTTGATGGATGGACAAATTGTTTCATTAAATGATTTTAGTGAAGATAAAAAGATAACAATTGAGAAAGAATTGAACGGTGAAGGCTTTAGAGTTATTGCTGTAGCTTATAAAGAAGTAGATAAAGATAAAAAAGTATTTTCAAGTGATGATGAAAAAGATCTTACTTTTGTTGGTTTTTTAGCTTTCTTTGATCCTCCAAAACAGAGTGTGGCAGAGACAATAAAAGATCTAGAAGACTTGGGCGTTAGTGTAAAAATCTTAACTGGAGATAATGACATCGTAACGAGGAAAATTTGTACTGATGTTGGTTTGCCTTTTGATAAAATTTTACTTGGTACTGATATTGAAAAATTGAATGATGAAGATTTGTCTGTTGAAGTAGAGAAAGTTTCAGTTTTTGCAAAACTTTCCCCGTATGACAAAGAAAGAATAATAAAAAGTTTACGTAACAAGGAACACATTGTCGGATTTTTAGGTGATGGCATAAATGATTCATTGTCACTTATCGCTGCTGATGTAGGTATCTCTGTCGATACTGCTGCAGATATTGCTAAAGAATCTTCCGATTTGATCTTGCTTGAGAAGAGTTTACTTGTGTTAAAAGAAGGCATAAAAGAAGGAAGAAGAATTTTTGATAATATAATTAAGTATATAAAAATGGCAGCTAGCTCTAATTTCGGAAATATGTTTTCTGTAGTAGGTGCAAGTATTTTCTTGCCATTTTTGCCAATGTTGCCGATACAAATTCTTACGAATAATATGCTTTATGATTTTTCACAAATGACCATACCTACAGATAAAGTAGATGAAGATCATTTACTGAAACCAAAAAAATGGAATTTTAAAAATATTAAAAGATTTATTATTTTCTTTGGTCCGATAAGTTCTTTGTTTGACTATGCTACATTCTTTGTCATGCTTTACGTATTTCATGCTTGGAGTAATCCCGCTTTGTTTCATACAGGTTGGTTTATTGAATCTTTACTAACTCAAACTTTAATAGTGCACATAATCAGAACAAGTAAAATTCCATTCTTGCAAAGCTGGGCAAGTAAACCACTTATCATCTCTACATTATGTGTAATTGCATTTGGAATATATCTACCATTTTCACCATTTGCTGGAGTATTTCAATTTGTAGCATTACCTCCACTTTATTTCGGACTATTGTTTATTGGAATAATCTTATATTTTGTAATTACTCAATCACTAAAAATGTGGTTCATAAAAAAATACGAGTGGATTTAATTTCTTCATTAAATCTTCATTTTCATAAAATATAATATTTTCAAAGGTCGAATTAAATATAAAAAATGATCATTATTAGGTTACTATTAAACGTAATTTAATTTTTAAAATATTATGACAAAATTTAAAATGTTAGCAGGTGCTTCTCTTGTTGGAATGTTAATGCTTTCTTCTGTCGCTTTTGCAGCAGATACAACTGTTACAAATCCACCAGCAGGAACAGGTGCTCCAAAAGTAGAAAATAAAGTTGATAATAAGGGTGCAAAAAAGGCTCCAAAATTAACAGCAACACAAAAAGCTTGTATTGCAACTGCAACAAAAGCAAAAACAGATGCTGTAAAGGCAGCTAATACAACTTATCAAGCAGCTGTAAAAAGTGCTAATACTTTGACAGACAAAACTGCAAAGAAGGATGCTCTAAAGGCAGCTAGAACTGCTTTAAGAACAGCAAAGACTCAAGCAGGAACTGATTTCACTACTGCAAAAGCAGCTTGCATGAAGTAATAATTTTTATTACATTTTCGAAATTACAAAAACCTGCGTTAAGCAGGTTTTTGTAGTATAATTGCAAATATGAAAATTAACTTTAAGAAATATTTTCCAATAATAGTTTTAGCTGTTTTAAGTTTAATGCCGATTGCTAGGTGGGCTTTTTTAGAGCCAATGTCTTTACGATTTTCTGATTTTAATTCGACAATGACAAGTTTGGGACAAATTACAGGATTGCTTGGAATGATTTTGTTTGCATTGAATTTAGTCATAAGTAATAGATCAATATTTTTCGATAGATTCTTTAAAGGCTTACACCATTTTTATAATGCCCATAAATGGATGGGCTCTCTTTCGTTTTCATTACTTTTGTTTCACCCATTATTTTTAGTTGTTAAATATATTAGTACTTCACTTTATGATGCAGCTTTATTCTTATTACCTGGATCAAATATTGCAAATACTTTTGGAATAATTGCACTTTTGGGAATGATAGTTCTTTTATCTATAACTTTGTATTTTAAAATTAAATACAACATTTGGAGATTTTCACATAAGTTCATGGTTCTCGTTTTTGTTATTGCTATAGGGCATACCTTAATAGTAAGTAGTGATATTTCACGAGATTTGTTTTTAAGAACTTATATTTTATTCTTTTCAATACTTGGCCTTATCTCTGGATTTTATAGATCATTTTTAAGGATATTTTTTGATAAGGATTTTGAATTTACTGTTAAGAATGTGACAATGCTAAATCCAAATGTTATTGAAATAGAATTAGAGCCAACGAAAGAAGTGATGGAATTTTATCCAGGACAATTTATTTTTATAAAATTTCTGAGTGATGGTGTCAGTTCTGAGCCTCATCCATTTTCGATATCATCAGCCAGTCAAGAAAAAAATATTAAAATTACAGTTAAATTCCTGGGTGATTTTACTAGCAAGCTTGGTAATGTAAAAGTTGGCATGAAAGCAAAAGTCGAAGGCCCATTTGGAGAATTTTTTGAAAATAGAAAAAATAAAAAAGAAATATGGTTGGCTGGAGGAGTAGGTATAACACCATTTTTAAGTATGGCAAAAAGTTTGAACAATATCGAAAACGATATTTACTTATTTTATTGTTTAAATGATGCGACTGAGGCTGTTTCTCTAGGTGAATTAAAAATTGCCACGATAAAGAATTCAAAGTTCCATTTAATAACTTGGTATTCAAAAGAACAGGGAAGAATCAGTGCAGATGGAATAAGTAAATTAACCAATGGAATAGTAGATAAAGATATTTATCTTTGTGGACCACCTCCTTTTATGAAGGCACTCGTGGATCAATTTATTACAAATGGAGTCGATGAAAGTAATATTAATTTTGAAGAGTTTAATTTTTTATGAAGAAATTTACAGGTATATCATTATTTATTTTTTTCTGTGTTGTTTCAGCTATTCTAACAGCTGGATTGGTTTTTTTTCAAAATAACAATAACAATACAAATACAAACAAGACAGCTGACAAAACAGCTGATATTCCAACACTGGTTTCTACTGGTATTAAAACGCTAAATACTATTGAAGTTGCAAAGCATAATACAGTTAATGATTGTTGGATTATTGTAAATAATAAAGTTTACGATATCTCAGGTTATGCATCCTCTCATCCGGGTGGATCAAGAAATATCACAAATTATTGTGGAAAGGAGTCAACCCAAGCATTTAATACTAAAGGTGGGCAAGGAAGTCCGCATTCAGGTGGTGCGAATAATATGCTGGCCCAAGACTATGTAGGAGATTTGAATCAAAAGATTGATCAAAAAACTATAGATCAAAATGTGCAAAAAATAAAAGCCAGCTCAGCTTCAACTGCTGGACAAGTCTCAAGAAATTCTGGCGATGATAGTGAAAATGATGATTAATTAGATTTTATTGTCGTACATACACTATAAGGTGTATGTATATTTGTGGTTTTTGGGAAAGTATGTTATTATTAAATTAAAGCCAAGGGGCTTTTTTTAATTAATTTAACGAAAAAGAATTTTTTATGGAAATCAGAAATATCGCAATTATCGCACACGTGGACCATGGTAAAACAAAACTTACTGATGCTTTAATGCAACAAAATGGTGGCTTGGCTGAAGGAGTTTCTATGGACTCAAACGACCTTGAAAAGGAGCGTGGTATTACTATTTACTCAAAAAATACTTCAATATATTACAAAGATACTAAGATAAACATAGTAGACACTCCAGGTCACGCTGATTTCGGTTCTGAAGTTGAGCGTGTGTTGCGGGCTATTGATTCAGTTCTTTTGCTTGTAGATGCAGTTGAAGGACCTATGCCTCAGACTAGATTCGTACTGAAGAAGTCTTTAGAGTTAGGGCTTAAGCCAATAGTAGTTATAAATAAAATTGATAAAAAAGCAGCTGATCCTGATCGTGCACATAATGAAATCTTAGAACTATTCCTTGAATTAGGTGCTACTGAAGAACAAATAGATTTTAAAACAGTTTATGCTATTGGACGTGATGGAATTGCTAAAAAGAATTTGACTGATGATTCAAAAGATCTAACACCACTACTCGATATGATCTTAGAAGAAGTTCCACCTGCTTCAAAAGATGCTGATAAGAAAATGTCTGCTCAGGTTTTTAATTTGGGTTATGATAATTTCTTAGGAAGACTTGCTGTTGCTCGAATTTATTCTGGTCAGATTAATTCTCCGAGTCAACTTTTTGTGAAAGGAGAAAATGGTACAAGACAAGGTAAGATAACTAAATTATTTACATTTGAAGGTATTGCTAGAAAAGAAGTTTCAAATGCAACTTCAGGTGATATCGTTTTAATTGCAGGAATTCCAGACATTTATATCGGAGAAACTATTTGTGAAGATGAGACAGTTGAGCAAATGCCACATATTGGAATCGATGAACCAACCATCTCTCTAAACTTTTTAGTTAATGATTCTCCATTTGCAGGAAAAGAAGGAAAATATGTTACTTCAAGACAAATAAAAGAAAGACTTGAAAAAGAATTAGAAATGAACGTTGGTCTTCATGTAGATTTTTCTCCAGACCAAGGTACAACTTCGGGTCCAAGTTTTTTCAAAGTATACGGACGTGGAGAACTTCACATTGCAATTCTTTTGGAAAATATGAGAAGAGAAGGATTTGAAATGCAGGTGTCTCAACCAGAAGTAATTATCAAAGAAGAAAACGGAATTCAGACAGAACCATATGAAGAATTGGTTATCGATGTGCCGATGGAGTCTTCTGGTATTGTTATAGAAAAAATTGGTAAGAGAAAAGGAATTATGAAACATATGTCTGAGAAGCATGGCATAGCTAGAATTGTTTTTGAAATACCAACTCGAGGATTGCTTGGTTACCGTGGTGAATTTATTGTGGATACAAAAGGTGAGGGAATCATGTCTTCACAAGTTGTCGGTTTCAAAGAATACGCAGGTGAAATAAAAAGAAAAGAGTACGGTTCAATGGCCTCAATGGTTGCCGGAAAAGCAGTAGCTTTTGCACTAGCTAATCTGCAAGAGAGAGGTTTACTGTTTATAGAACACGGTACAGAGGTTTATGAGGGTATGGTTGTGGGAAATGTACTAAAAGGTGATGAAATGTCTGTAAATCCAACTAAAGGAAAACAACTTACAAATATGAGAGCTTCAGGTACTGATGAAGCTACCTATCTAAAACCAGCCTTTATTTTAAGCATAGAACGAGGTTTGGAGGTTATGAACGATGATGAATACTTAGAAATAACTCCAAAATCAGTAAGATTAAGAAAGAAATTTTTAACTGAGCTTGATAGGACAAGAGCAAACAGAGAAGGGAGGAATTAAGAGCTTAAAAATTTGACATTAGTTAAAGTCTGTGTATAATTAGTAGGTATAAATTAGATTAATTAAATTATTAACTTGCCTGCATGAAAACTGTAGGCCGCATTTATAAAAAACATGTCAACAATTTCATTTAAACCAAAACAAGTTACAAAAAAAATTACTTCACACTTACAAGACAGAGCAAGCGATGTCATCATGAATCGTTTTGGCTTAAATGGTGATGCTGAAAGAAAAACTCTTGAAGAAATTGGAAAGAAATATAACATAACTCGTGAAAGAGTAAGACAAATTGAAGAAGTTGCTTTAGCTCTAATAAAAAAATCTCAAGCTTATAAAAACGAGCAAGCTGTTTTTGATGAGTTGAAACAATTGATTCATTCATTGGGTGGTGTTGTTGCAGAAAATGATTTACTTTCACATGTATCAAAAGACAAGGCAACACAAAATCATGTTCACTTCTTTCTTGTATTAGGTGATGTATTTAAGAAACACCGAGAAGATGATCATTTTCAAGTTCGCTGGAGTGTTGATGATGAAACTGCAAACAAAGTTCATGATTCCTTAAAGAAACTTTATTCAAGTCTTAATGATGAGGATTTGGTTTTGGAAGCTGAAATGATTGAAAGATTTTTCGAACAAATGAAAGATGTTTCTGAACAATACAAAAATGATGAGATAGCTAAGAGATGGCTTTCTATGTCAAAGACAATTTCCAAGAATCCTCTTGGAGAATGGGGAAAATCAACTTCACCAAATATCAGAACACGAGGAGTTAAAGATTATGCTTTCTTAGTTATGAGAAGACATGGTTCTCCTATGCATTTCCGAGAAGTTGCAGATGCAATAACAAAAACTTTCGGTAAAAAAATCCATTATGCAACTTGTCACAATGAACTTATTAAAGATTCAAGATTCGTTCTAGTTGGACGTGGTATGTACGCTCTTTCTGAATGGGGATATAAAGTTGGTATAGCTCGAGAAGTAATAAAAGATATATTAAAAAGAGAAGGACCACTTACTAAAGAACAAGTAGCAGAGAAAGTAATGAAGGAGAGATATTTCAAGAAAAATACTATTTTAGTTAATTTAGCTAATTCAAAATACTTTAAGAAAAATAAAAACGGACTATATACTCTAGCCTAAGTCCTTTCCCCAAATATTTGCTTCTTATTTTTGCATTTTTGTATTAAAATGTAAGTAATGTTTAATTCAGTATTTGGTTTTGCTTTAAGTGTCTTATATTTTTTGTCGCCATATGCCGCAACTATCTTGCTGGGTTATTTTGCGTGGAAAATGTGGGTGCATTATATAAGACAAGATTTTATTTCTGGTATTGATTGGGTAATGCTTGAAATCATTCCACCACGAGATGTTGAAAGATCTCCTAAGGGTATGGAACTTTTTTTCACTAATGCTCTTTATCACTGGAGTGAAAAGGGTGGAATGGAAGAATACTGGCAAGGTGCCGTTTGGTTTTGGTATTCACTTGAAATTGCATCCATAGATGGGCAAGTCCATTTTTATATTCGTACACCATCACGTATTAAGGATTTGATTGAGACACAAATGTACGCTCAATATCCTCAAGCTCAAGTAAAAATTACTGAAGACTATACAGCAGCAATTGATGCTATTACACCTGAGGGTGAGTGGAATCTGTGGGGTTGTGAATTCAAATTGAGAAAGCCAGAAGCATATCCTGTTAAGACTTATGTTGATTTTGGTTTAGATAAAGATCCAAAAGAAGAATTTAAAGTTGATCCTATTTCTCCAGTTATTGAACTTTTTGGTTCCATACAAAAAGGAGAACAAATGTGGATGCAAATTGTCATCACTCCATCTAAGAAAAAATACAAAAGTCATCATGGTGGATATCATGATTGGGTAGAAGAAGCAAAAGCACAGTTAGATAAAGTATTGAAACCATTTACGTCTCAAAAGTTAAGTCTAGATAAAAGTGTTACGACAGAAATACGTTCTCCGGCATATCTTGATCCTGTTATAAAAGGGATAAATGGAAAAATGACAAAACTTGGTTTTGATACAGGCATTAGAGTTTGTTATGTTGCAAAGAAAGAAATATTTCCATTAGGAACTAGAACAAATAATTCTAGAAATATTCGTTTGATTTTTAGACAATATGCAAATCCATTTTTAAATGAATTCTGGAGACATAATGCAACACAGGGTGATGCATACAGTGGATTTTTCACAGCATCAAAAAATACAGTTAGAATTTTAGCAAACAGAATGCTCATTGAATATAAAGAGAGAGCTTTCTTTCATTTACCAATGAGACATCATTTATATAATAAACATACTATTTTTTGGCCACTTTCAATATTCTTGCGACCATATTTTCATCCTGAAACTGTTGTGTTGAATGTAGAAGAATTAGCAACCATATGGCACTTCCCAGGTCAGATCCTAAAGGTTCCAACATTAGAACGTATCGAATCAAAAGAGGCTGCTCCTCCTACAAATCTACCTTTGTAATATATGGAAAATTTATCTGACAATGAAGAATTAAAAATAAATTCTCCTAAAAATAGTTCCTTTATAAGAAATGTTATTATATCAGTTTTTTTTCTTATTATTTTTATAATTCTTTCTTATGTATTTTTATTTACAGCACCAGATAATTTTCCTGATCATGCAGTTTTGAGTGTAGATAAAGGTGAAACATTAAAAGATATTTCACAAGACTTAAAAAATAAAAAAGTTATTCGTTCGAAAGTTTTATTTGAAGCTTTTGTCGATATATATGGTGGAGAGAATCATATAGCCGAAGGTGATTATTTATTTGAAAATAAATTACCAGTTTTCGAAGTTGCAAGAAGAATAGCTAGAAAAGATCGTCATTTGGCCCCAATTAAAATAACCATTCCTGAAGGTTATGATATTTTACAAATTCGTGATTTGGTTTCAACCAAGTTGAAAAACTTTAATGCATATGATTTTCTAAAACAAACAGAAAATAAAGAAGGATATCTTTTCCCTGATACATATTTTTTCTTTACGACAGACAATGAACAAGATGTAGTTAAGTATATGAGTGACAATTTTAATAAAAAAATAAAGCCCATCTTACCAAGTATTATGGCATCTGGAAAAACTGAAAAGGAAATAATAACAATGGCTTCAATTATAGAAAGAGAAGCGAAAGGTGATAACGACAGAGGAATTATTTCTGGAATTTTATGGAATAGAATTAATAAGGGTATGCCCCTACAAGTCGATGCCGCACCAGATACTTATAAAACAAAGGGTTTGCCTGAAAATCCAATTTGCAATCCAGGAGTAGAAGCCATAAAAGCAGCCATAAATCCAGTAGCTTCAAATTATTTATATTATCTACATGACAAAAATGGAATGATTCATTATGCTAGTACATTTGCTGAACATAAAAAAAATAAAAAACTTTATTTAAAATGAGAAAACACAATTTTGCTTTTATAGATATAGAAACCACAGGAATAAATGTTTTTGAACATGAGATTATTGAAGTTGGTTGTGTTTTGACGGATAGTAAATTAAAAGTTATTGAAGAATTTGAATTTAAAATAAAACCAGAACATATTGAAACCGCAGACAGTGTAGCTCTGAAAGTAAATCATTATAATAATGAAGACTGGATGGCAGCTTATGAATTAGAAGAAGCCATGAAAATTTTTTTAGAAAAAGTTAAGAGTTGTATTATGGTAGGACACAATGTGGCTTTTGATGCAGGATTTTTAGATTATACTTTTACTAAATTAAAATTACAAAATAGTATGCATTATCACAAGCTCGATACTGTATCTATGGTTTGGGCAAAAATGCACGACAATCCTGATATTGATCATTTTTCATTGAGAGAAATGTGTAAACATTTTGATATAAAAAATGAACGCCCACATAGCGCACTTTCAGATGCCAGGGCTACATATGAGCTTTACAAAAAACTGATGTCCCTATAGAATCAAAATATGAAAAAAGTTTGCGGTGATAAAAATAAAACCGTATTTGTCGGCATGTCAGGCGGTGTGGATTCTTCTGTTTCTGCAGCCATATTAAAAGACCAAGGATATAATGTCGTTGGTGTTTTTATCAAGACTTGGCATCCGGAATTTATAGCTTGCAATGAAGAAGAAGAGAGGCTTGATGCCATGCGTGTCTGTGCGCATTTAGATATTCCATTTCTAACATTTGATTTTGAAGATGTTTACAAAAATGAAGTTGCAGATTATATGATTTCTGAATACAAGGCTGGCCGTACACCGAATCCAGATGTGATGTGTAATAAGGAAGTAAAATTTGGTGTCTTCTTAAAAAAGGCATTATCTATGGGGGCTGACTATGTGGCTACTGGACATTATGCAAAAAATATAAAAAATGTAGCAGAAAGTACTTTTTCAAATTTTTCTTTAGAAAAAAGCATTGATCCATTAAAAGATCAAAGTTATTTTCTTTGGACATTAAATCAAGAACAACTTTCAAAAATAATTTTTCCTATTGGGCATCTTAAAAAAACAGAAGTTAGAAAATTAGCAAATAAATTTAAAATTCCTGTTGCTGAAAAAAAGGATAGTCAAGGTATTTGTTTTTTGGGTGCAGTTGATCTGAAAGATTTTTTAAAACACTATATAAAAGAAAAAAGAGGAAAAGTTGTACTTGCCCAGAGTGGAGTCGAAGGGAATGATATTGGTGAAGAAATTGGATATCATGATGGTGTTGTATTTTTTACTATTGGTGAGAGACATGGTTTTACGATAACTAAAAAAAGTCCAAATGATGGGGCTTATTATGTCATTGCTAAAGATTTAAAGAAAAATATTTTATATGTATCACAGAATTCAAAGAAGGTATTTTCTGTAGATTTAGCAGAAAATACTTTTTTGAATCTTGATAATATTAATTGGATTTCAGAAGTTCCAAAAATAAATAAAAAGTATACAGCACAGATTCGTTATCATGGAGAATTTTTGTCCTGCAAGGTTGAGTCTCTTGATAAAGAAAATGTAAAAATTATTTTTGAAAAATCTTTTTCAGTTGATAGTGGACAGTCTTGTGTTTTATATGATGGAAACGTAGTTTTGGGTGGTGGAGTTATTAAATAAAATACTTTATAATATATAAATGACAAATTTTTTTACACAAAATAGTGACGTAATTTTAAGATTATTAGTAGCTGTTGTTTTGGGTATGTTTATTGGTGCTGAGCGTGTCTTGGTGCACAAGGAAGCAGGAATGAAGACACATGCTTTAGTTTCACTGGGGGCAGCTTTATTTATAATTATTTCTGAATATTTATCAGTTATGTATGTCGGAGTTAATGGCTACAATCCAGCCATGATGGCATCGAATATTATTGTCGGTATTGGATTTTTAGGTGCAGGTTCTATCATTTTACAAGGCAACAGATTAAAAGGATTAACGACTGCAAGTGGCTTTTGGGTTACTGCAGGTATAGGTATGGCAGCTGGTTTTGGTCTATTTAGTTTAGCTGTTATTACAACTGTTTTAATACTTATGATATTTGTTTTGATGAATATATTTGAACAACCATTAATTAAGATTTCAGATAAAAATTTTATAGACTACAGTAAGAAAGAATAATATATGCAATCAAGTGAGATAAGATCAAATTTTTTAAATTTTTTTGAAAGTAGGGGACATAAAATACTTCCTTCTTCTTCGCTTATACCAGAGAATGATCCATCTGTTCTTTTTACTACAGCTGGCATGCAACAATTCAAAAAATATTATTTGAATGGAGAGTTGGCAGAAAAAGAATTAGGTAGTAAAAATATCACAACAGTCCAAAAATGTGTTCGTACAGGAGACATAGACGAAGTCGGAGACAATAGTCATTTAACATTTTTTGAAATGCTGGGTAATTTTTCTTTCGGTGGTTATGGCAGAAAAGAAGCTGTAGAGTATGCATATGAATTTATAACTAAAGAAATGAATTTAGATATTTCTTACGTGACAGTATTTAAAGGAGATGAAAATGTTCCAAAAGATGAAGAGTCAGAAAATATCTGGAAAGGATTAGGTGTAAAAGATATAAGAGAAGAAGGCAGTGATGTTTTCTGGGGTCCTACAGGAGATGCAGGTCCTTGTGGTCCTACAACTGAAATATATTGTAAAAATGCTGTCGGAGAAGATGTAGAGATATGGAACATAGTTTTTAATGAATATTTTTGTAATGGCTCAAGAGAAAAATTAGACAAAGGGGAAGTGAAACTTGAAAAACTTCCTGTTCTTGGTATTGATACAGGTATGGGCCTTGAAAGATTGGTAACCATTGTTCAAAAAAAAGAAAGTGTTTATGACACTGATTTATTTAATGGTGAAAAAACAAAAGAAGAAAGAATAATAGTTGATCATTTAAGAGCTTCTGAAGCTTTGATTAAAGATGGAGTACAGCCTGCAAATACTGGTAGTGGCTATGTATTACGAAGATTAATTAGACGAGCTGTTAGATTTTCCAAAAATAAAATAAATACACAAAATGAAGAGATTAAAAAAGAAGCAGAAAAATTTAAATTAACTTTAGAACATGGATTAAAAGAATTTGAAAAGGGAGAAGATCCATTTATATTATTTACGACTTATGGTTTTCCGATTGAACTTACACAGGAACTTGCTAAAGAGAAAGGGGCGAAAATAGATATGGAAGATTTTAATAATAAAATGAAAGAGCATCAAAAGCTTTCACAAACTGCAGGCGCTGGTATGTTTAAAGGTGGTTTGGCTAATCATAATGAAAAGACGATAAAGCTTCACACTGCGCATCATTTGCTATTGGCGGCACTTCAGAAAGTGGTTAGTAAAGATATTAAACAAAAGGGAAGTAATATTACAGAAGAACGTTTACGTATAGATTTTCTTTGCGATCATAAGCTAACTGACGAAGAAAAAAAGAAAGTTGAAGATTTAGTAAATGAAAAAATAAATGAAGGATTAGATGTAGTAAGAAAAGAAATGCCAAAAGAAGAAGCGGAGAAGCTTGGAGCAGAAATGGAATTCGGTGTTAAGTATCCTGATACTGTATCTGTTTATTTTGTTTACGAAAAAGATGGAACTAATTTTTCAAAAGAATTTTGTGGTGGTCCGCACGTAAAAAATACTAAAGAACTTGGACATTTCAAGATACAAAAAGAAGAAGCGAGTTCTCAAGGTGTCAGAAGAATAAAAGCTATACTATCGTAGTTTTATTTATGATATAATTACAATATGAATTTGTTTTCTAACTTTAAAAAAGATCAGAAATTAATGTTGGTTTTTGATATTGGATCATCTTCCATTGGTGGTGCTCTTTTTTTAACCAGCAATGAAGGTTCTCCTAAAATAATTTTATCTATTCGTGAACCGATAAAATTAGATGACAATATTTATTTTGATAAATTTCTTTCTTCGGCAATGAAGACTTTAGAAATAGTTGCTGATAAAGTAGAAAAGGCTAGATTGGGTGCTCCGTCGAAGATTTTTTGTGTCCTTGCCTCACCTTGGTATTCTTCTCAAATTAGGAATATTTCTTTAAAAAAGAACATTCCTTTTGTTTTTTCTTCAAAGCTTGGTGATGAGTTGATAAAAAAAGAAGTGGCTCTTTTTGAAGAGGAAAACAAGAAAAAAAGTAATGATTTTTGTTTAATTGAACTTAAAAATATGAGAACCATATTGAATGGTTACATGACAAAAAGCCCATTAGATCAGAAAGTGAAAGAGATAGAAATGTCAGTATTCATTTCTATGAGTCAGCAAGACATATTGAATAATATTAGATTTGTGATCGGAAAATATTTTCATCATAAGGACATACAATTTTCTTCATTCACATTAGCTTCTTTTTTTGTTGCACGTGATATGTTTATAAATCAAGATAATTTTACCTTAGTTGACGTGGGAGGAGAGATTACAGAACTTTCTTTGGTTAAAAAAGATGCACTTTGCTCTTCGGTTTCTTTTCCTATTGGATATAATTATTTTGTTCGTGAACTTGCTTCTAGTTTAAAATGCTCATTAGATGAAGCAAAATCTTACATATCTTTATATAAAGACAATCATGCTTCAGATGTTGCAGAACAAAAATTAGGGCCAATTATTGAAAAATTAAAATTAGCATGGTTATCAAAATTTCAAGAATCTTTAGTTTTACTTTCTAATGATATTTTTGTTTCGTCTTCTATTTTTATGACTGCAGATGAGGATTTAGCAGCATTCTTCGCTGAGACAATAAAAAATGAAGAATTTAATCAGTATGCTTTTACTGAATCAAAATTTAAAGTCGTTTATTTAGGTACTCAAATGTTGCATGGCATTGCAGATTATAAACAAGATGTAAAACGTGACTCATTCATAACTATCGAATCCATTTATATTAATCGTTTTTTAATCTAGTTTTATGACAAGAAATCAATTTCAAGATATAAAGAAAAAGAAAATAATAAGGATAGAGCAACCTAAAAAAGAAAATAAACCATTTAGGGATTATTCTTCTTCCCATATGTCTAAAATATTTGAGGCAAATGTTGATGATAGAAAAATTCAAATGAGTAATAGGTCTAGTAGTCCTCGTTATACACTTTGGGTTGTGGCTTTAGTTTCTGTTGTATTTCTTTTTTTTGCATTATCATATTTTTTTGCTAGTGCGACGATAACTATCGATCTAAAAGTAAAAGCTATTTCCTTGAATGAGAATATGTCTGCAGTCAAAGATCCAAATGCTGAAGGTTTATCTTTTGACCTTGTATCACTTTCAGATGAAGAATCCAAAACTATACAAGCAGGAGAAGAAAAAAGTTATGACGAAAAAGCAAAAGGTAGAATCCTTTTTTACAACAAATTTAGTACTAAAATAGAAAATATTGCTAGTGATTCTAAACTAGAGGGATCAAATGGTAAAATATATAGAACTTTAACAGGAGTGACAATACCAGGAATGAGTAAAGATGGAACTCCAGGCAAGGTAAGTGCAGATATATATGCGGAAGTTTCTGGTGCAGAATACAATAGTGAACCGATTGATTTTAAAGTGGTAAGTCTTAAGGGGACTTCTAAAAGTTCAAAAATTTATGGAAGATCAGTGGGCAATATATCAGGTGGTTTAGTCGGTGTGGCTCGCATGGTTTCAGATGATCAAAAAGTACAAACTGAAAATGAATTGAAAAAGAATTTAAAAGATAAACTTTTTAACAAAGTTGTAAATCAGATTCCTGAAGGTTTTGTTTTGTTTAATGGAGCTACTTCTTTGTCTGTTGATGATAGTAGTACTAGTGAGCCAGGAGCTGATGGTTCTGTAGTTGTCGATGTGAAAGGTACGCTTTATGGTTTTATCTTAAATGAAGAAAAACTATCAAATAAGATTGCTACAGATATAGTCCCAAATTATGACGGAAGTAGTGTTTATATATCTAATTTGAAAGATTTAGTATTTAGTATTTCAAACAAAGACAATCTCGTATTTGGTGATGTTTCAAATATTGATTTTAATTTATATGGAGTACCAAAAGTTGTTTATAAAATTGATTCAACAAATTTAAGCGCAGAACTTGCAGGGAAGAGCAAGGACTATCTGGGTAAAATATTGAAAGATGAATATCCAAATGTTGAAGGAGCAGTATCTTCTATTAAGCCGATATGGAGATCTTCTTTTCCAGAAAAACCTGAGAAAATAAAAATTTTAATTAATTACCCAAATTAACAATTTTAGTATTGACCTTATTAAATAATTTTGTTAGAATAACATAACTAAATGAGTATTTCAAAAGATGAAAAAATATTAACAGCCCACGGTTTTATAACTGAGGCATTACCTAGTACTTTATTTAGGGTAAAGTTAGATGATGATAGGGAAATTCTTGCGTATCTTTCAGGTAAAATGAGAATGCACAGAATCAAAGTTTTGATTGGTGATTCTGTCGAAGTTGTGCTTGATCCATACGGAGGAAAAGGAAGAATTGTAAAAAGGTTGTAATTTTTTTAATAATGGTGTATTATAGAAGAACAGTTTTAAAAATGTTATAAAACATTGAAAAATAAGGGTTTACCCTTTATTTTTGTCTTGTTTTAGGCAAATATTATATATTATGAAAATAAAAGCATCTGTGAAAAAAATTTGTGATAAGTGTAAGATGGTAAAACGCCAAAGGCATTTAAGAGTAATTTGTTCGAACCCTAAGCATAAGCAAAAACAATAATTTTATGAGAATACTTGGAATAACAGTACCAAATGAAAAGAGATTAGAGATAGGCCTTACATGTGTGTACGGCATAGGTATTTCTTCAGCTAGAAAAATATTAGATAGAGTAGGTATAGATCACGGAAAGCATGCAAAAGATTTAACACCTGATGAAGAAAACAAAATAAGAGCGATAATCGAAGGAATGAATATCGAAGGAAATCTAAAAAGAGAAGTTTCAGCAAATATAAAAAGATTAAAGGATATTAAAGCATACAGAGGAGTCAGACATATGAGAAGATTGCCAGTAAGAGGTCAAAGAACAAAAACAAATTCAAGAACAATAAGAGGAAATGTACGAAGAACAATGGCATCAGGTAAAAGAAAAGAAAGTAAAACATAATTCAAGCTCACTATAAATAATTAATCTAAAATGGGAAAAACAAAAATTACAAAAGAATCAAGTGAAGAAGTAAAAACAGAAGGAACAGCAAAAGGAACTTCTGCAAAATTACCAAAGAAGAAAATTACTGCTGGTATTGTTTGTATTGATGCCACTTTTAATAATACAAAAGTTTTATTTACTGATAAATCAGGTAATGCATTGTTTGCCTCAAGTGCTGGAGCAATGGGTTTCAGAGGTGCAAAAAAGGGAACTCCATTTGCTGCTTCAAAGGTAGGTGATGTGATTGGAGATAAAGCAAGTACATTAGGAGTTAAAGAAGCTGATGTTGTTGTTCGTGGAGTTGGTTCAGGACGTGAACCAGCTATCAGAGCTTTCATGGCTTATGGTATTGAAATAACTTCTATCAAAGACGTTACTCCTGTACCACACAATGGTCCAAAACCAAAGAAACCAAGAAGAGTATAATTTAAATAAAAAAATATTATGATATCAAAACCAAAGTTTAAAATTTGTAAAAGATTAGGGCCAGGAGTCTACGATAAATGTCAGACTAGTAAGTTTACTGCAAAAATTGCAAGTTTTAAGCCAGGTGCTCGTCGCCCAAAAGCATTATCTGAATACGGAACACAGCTTAATGAAAAGCAAAAAATTCGTTTTTCATATGGCATAACAGAAAGACAGCTTTCAAATTATGTTAAGAAAGCTTCATTGTCAAAAGGTGCTCATGCTGTAGAAAGATTCTACGAAGAGCTTGAATCAAGACTTGATAATGTTGTATACAAAATGGGATTAGCAAATAGCCGAAGAGGAGCAAGACAAATGGTATCCCACGGACATTTTATAGTAAATGATCATAAAGTTACTATTCCTTCTTACCAAGTTAAAGTTGGAGATATTATAAAAATTCGTGAAGGTTCTAAGACAAAGAAAATTTTTGATAATCTTACTGACAGACTAAAAGACTACAAAGCACCAGCTTGGATCTCTTTTGATTTAGCAAAGGTTGAAGGAAAAATAATTGATAAGCCAAAGAATACAGAAACCTTCCTAGACTTAAACGTTGTTTTGGAATTTTATAGTCGTTAACTTTTAAAAAGTTTTGTCGCCGAAAGGCGAATAAGTATTATCAACACTAAAGTAATTTTTATATAAAAAAACATGCCTGAATATAAAATAATTATGCCTTCAAAACCTCGTATCGTTGAGGAAGTTGGTAACAAAGGAATATTTGAAATTGATGGTCTATATCCTGGATATGGCCACACATTAGGAAACAGTCTAAGAAGAATAATTCTTTCTTCTTTGCCAGGCGCTAGTGTAGTGTCTATTAAAATTGACGGTGTTTCTCATGAATTTTCTACTATTGAAGGAGTTAAAGAAGACGTTATCGCTATTATTTTAAATTTGAAGAAAACTCATTTTAAAATGATTACAGATGAACCTCAAGTTGTTACTTTGTCCGTAAAGGGTCCAAAGGTTGTCACAGCCGCAGATGTTAAGACAAGTGGACAAGTTGAAGTATTAAATCCTGATTTATACATTGCTGAAGTTACCGGAAAAGTAAATTTAAATATTGAAATGAGACTTGAAAAAGGTCTTGGTTTTATGCCAAAAGAAGTTTTACAAAAAGAAAAAGTTGATATTGGAACTATTGCAGTGGATGCAATATTTACACCTGTACGCCGAGTTTCATATGAAGTTGAAAATATGCGTGTTGGTGATAAGACAAACCATAATCGTTTAAGAATGGTTATCGAAACAGATGGTACATTAACACCACGTGAAGCTCTTTCAAATTCTATCGAAATAATGATTAATCAATTAAAAGCTATTATTGATTATGCTGAACCAAAAGAAGAAGTAGTTGTTGAAAAAAAGGCAGTAAAAGAAGAAAAAAAGATGGAAGATGAAAAGAAAGATGAAGATGTAACTGACATACTAAAGACTCGAATCGATAATTTAGATCTTTCAACTAGAACATTAAATGCTCTTACACTTGCAAACATTAGAACACTTGGAGGTCTTGCAAGAAAGAAAAGAGAAGATTTATTAGAAGTTGAAGGTATTGGAGAGAAAGGAATTACCGAAATCAAAAAAGTACTAGGTAAATTCGGTCTTAATTTGAAAGAATAATTTATAATATATGAGACATCACAATTCTAAAAGAAAATTTGGTAGAACGAAAAATCAAAGAAATGCCTTGATTAATTCATTGGCACTTAATTTGATCGTACGTGAAAAAATAAAAACAACAGAACCTAAAGCAAAGGAATTACGTCCTTTTATTGAAAAAATAGTTACCCATGCAAAAAAGAAAGACTTAGCAAGTATGAAATTGGTTGTTTCAAGACTTTCAAATCGAAAGAAAGAAGTAAAAAAACTTTTTGATGTTATTGCACCTAGATATGTTGATAAAAAGGGTGGATACACAAGAGTTATTAAAATGGGAGTAAGAAAATCAGACGGAGCAAAAATGGCCGTTATTGAATTTGTATAATTATATGAAAAAAATTATGAAAAAATATGATACAAAAATAATAGATGCGACTGGAATGACTCTAGGAAGAGTTGCTTCAGCTGTCGCTATGTCTTTAATGGGCAAAACAAAAGTTACTTTCGAAAGAAATGTATATTCTGGAGTTCCAGTAAAAGTTGTTAATGTTTCAAAAATAAAAATAAATGCAAAGAAATTAGAAGGTATTGTTCACAAGAGATACTCAGGACACAGAGGAGGTTTAAGAATTCTAAAAGGTACTGAAACAGTTGAAAAGAAAGGAATGGGTGAATTATTAAAACTTGCAGTTTTTCAAATGCTTCCTGATAATAAAATCAGAAGAGAAATGATGAAAAATTTAGTTATAGAAAATTAAAATAATATGGAACAAAAAACTACAAAAGAAAAATATATTGAAGCTATAGGCAGAAGAAAAACTTCTACAGCTAGAGTTCGTATTACTGAGGCTTCTAAATCAAGTTTTATAGTAAACGGAATGGATGCTAAGGATTATTTTAAAACAGATGAACAACGTCATTTAATCATAGATCCTATAGCAAAAGGCAAACCCGGATCAAAATGGGCAATCGAAGTTAAAGTTACAGGAGGTGGAATACATTCACAAGCAGAAGCCGTACGACATGGTTTAACAAGAGCTCTTGTTGAAAATGATCCTGAACTACGTGGTAAGTTAAAGACATTGGGATACCTAAAACGTGATCCTAGAGCAAAAGAAAGAAGAAAATTCGGATTGAAAAAAGCTCGAAAAGCTCCACAATGGTCAAAACGTTAAAATATATTCAAAATCCTCCTTACGGGGGATTTTTGGATATATGTAATTTTGTAAATATGTTAAAATATTAGTATGAAAAAAATGAATGATGAAATAATAAAAAAAGAAAAAGATGAAATTTTACATGATGAAACTCCAACTGACGAATCAGAAGTTTTGGAATTTGAATTTAACGAAGATGGAGAAGAAGATTTAAAGAAAACTATCAAGAAGCTTCGTGCTGATTTAAAATTATGTAAAACAGAAAAAGCTGAATACTTAACAGGTTGGCAAAAAGAGCGAGCTGATTTTACAAATTATAAAAAACAAGAAGAAGATAGAAAAGCTAATTTCTCAGAGGCAATGCGCGAAAGAATACTTTCAAGATTTTTGACCGTAATGGATAGTTTTAATATGGCATTTGCAAATAAGGAAGCTTGGGAGAAGGTAGATGAAAACTGGCGTAAGGGCGTAGAATATATTTACGCCCAGATGAATACAGTCTTTGAAGAATACGGTGTAAAGCCAATTGGTGAGAAAGGTGAAAGCTTTGATCCAAATATTCATCAGTCTATCGAAATGGTTAATACAGATAAAAGGGAATATGATCACAAAATCGCTGAAGTGGTCCAAAAAGGTTATAAACTTGGTGACCGCGTTATACGGGTAGCTCGAGTAAACGTATTTGAGTATCATGAAAAACTCGCAGAATAAAATCTGTCAGAATTGCAAGAAAGAATTTGTTATTGAACAAGAAGATTTTAACTTTTACGAAAAAATAAAAGTCCCTCCTCCGACGTTTTGTGTAGAGTGCAGAAGGTCAAGAAGATGGGTCTGGAGAAATGAAAGAGCGTATTACAAAAGAGAATGCAATGCTCCAGGTCATACAGAAGAAATAATTAGTATATACAAGCCTGAAAGTAGTGCTGTTGTTTATGATCAAAAATATTGGTGGGGTGATAAATGGGATTCTTTAAGTTACGGGAAAGATTATGATTTTTCTAAATCTTTTTTTCAGCAATATAAAGAGTTACTAGAAAAAATTCCATTTATTGCTTTATCAAACACTCAATCAATAAATAGTGATTACTGTAGTTCAACAGCCTGGAACAAGGATTGCTATTTAATTAGTGCAAGTGGTTTAAATGAAAAAGTTTTATACTCAAATAGACTGACAAAAGACAAAGACTCTTTAGATTTGTATATTGTAGACAATAGCGAACTTTGTTATGACAGTATGTACTGCACCCGTTGTTACCGACTTTTCTTTTCTAAAGAATGTGAAGCATGCAATAACTCAATGTTTTTATATAATTGTAAAAACTGCCAAAATTGTTTTGGCTGTACTAATTTACGTGGAAGTAGTTATTGCTTTTTTAATAAACAACTTTCAAAAGAAGAATACGAAGAAAAAATAAAAAGTTTAAATATTGGAAGCTGGAATTCTTTACAAGAAATAAAAGAAAAATTTTATAATGAAATATACTTAAATAGTATACATAAATATGCTGATCTTGTTAATTCACAAAATTCAACAGGGGATCATTTACATAATACAAGAAATTGTATAGAATGTTACGATTTTCCAGGAGATAATAATGAAAATTGTAAATTTGTTGATTGGAGTGGCTTCGGTTCTAAAGAATTGCACGATACTGGGCCAGGTGCTGGTTGGAAGTCAGAATTATTATATGAAGGATTAGATATAAATAATTCTTCAAATATTATTGGTGGTTTTGTTTGTTATGATTCAAGTAATTGTTTTTATAGTGGTTATATACAAAGTTCAAATAATGTATTTGGTTGTTATGGCTTGCATTCAAAACAATACTGCATCCTAAACAAACAATACACTAAAGAAGAATACGAAGAATTAGTACTAAAAATAATAAAGCATATGAATGAAATGCCATATATAGATAGCAAAGGTAGAATATATAAATATGGAGAATTCTTCCCAAGTGAACTGTCTCCATTTGCTTACAACGAAACCATAGCTCAAGAATACTTTCCATTAACTAAAGAGCAAGCACAAGATCAAGGATATAAATGGAAAGATAAAGAAGAAAGAAATTATAATATTGATATATATAACAAAGACATACTAGATAATATAAAAGATGTAGATACTACTATCACAAACAAAGTAATTGAATGCAGCCATAAAGGAGAGTGTAATGAACAATGTACCGAAGCATTCAAAATCATACCAGATGAACTTCAATTCTATCAACGTATGAATTTACCATTACCACGTCTTTGTCCTAACTGCAGACATTATAATAGACTTAAACAACGTAATCCTTTAAAACTCTGGCACAGATCTTGTATGAAAGAAGGCTGTACCAATGAATTTGAAACTTCGTATGCACCTGATCGACCTGAGATAATTTATTGTGAGAGTTGTTACAACAAAGAAATATATTAACACCCAGCCCTAAGTCAGACTTAGGGCTGTTTTTTTATTGATAGTCTTGACATTTTTTTGAATTGGAGGAGAATATGGGAAAGGTCGGATTTTCAGAATATAAAAAATTTTATGATATTTATCTACACAACTTGTGCGACCGAAGAGGAAGCTAAAAAATTAGGTGGATTAATTTTCGAAAAAAAACTTGGAGCATGTGTTGACTATTGGCCAGTTAGTTCGATGTTTAATTGGCATGGTCAACTAAAACAAATTTCTCAAATTATGCTTTCAATTGCGACATTCGAAAACAAGTTGGAAGATGTGAATGATTTAATTTCAGAGCATCACAGCTATTCGGTTCCGATGATTGCCGGAGTCGATGTTAGGAGAATTAATCGTGCCTATAGAGAATGGATGACTCAAGAGGTCGTATAAAACCCCGTAGTAGATTTTTATGATGCTCAAAGAATTTGAGCAGTGCTTTGTACTTCATAAAAATTCACTACCGGGTAAAATTTTTAAATAAAAAAATACACAGGGTAGTCCTGTGTATTTTTTTTACTTAATCTTTCAGATGTAAAACTTTCACTTTGAACACTTTTGATCTTTCTTCAGGGCTTAACTTTTTTGGTTTTTTGTTGCGTATTGGTTTTTCTCCAGATTCCATTTTACTAATCATTTTTTTAATATCTTCACTTTTATAGACTCGATAATTACTTATCGGATGTCTTAGGGCAGTGAGCTTTCCGTCTCTGTCCCAGTTACGAAGAGTTAGTTTTGATACACCAAGCATTTCTGATGCTTCTTTAATATTTATATATATCTTTTCCATAACTATAGTATACATTACTAAACATTACTAAGCAAATATAATTGTTTATTAATGTTTAATAATTATTTATATATAAAATATAAGAGTAATACGGAAAGTAATTTTTATAATAAAAACAAGGAGTTGTTTTTAAAATGCATTGCGCAGGCCGACGGGCCGAGCATAGCAAATTTTCAGCAGAAAATTATGTGCGCATTTTAAAAATTATTCCTTGTTTTTATTAATCATATATTTTTTTTGAAAATTTGATTTATCGAAAATATCTAGAGTTATCAACAGTATTTATTTAATTTCAGTTGTCTTTTTTATGATATAATTTAGCTAATTAAACAGTTGTGAAAGATAAAATATTAAATGAAAAATTTTCAAAATACATTTTCAAAACACACAACCAATCTACTTATTAGTAGCTCTAACTTCTCACTTTAAAAAACCAAAAATAATTATTTTATATTAAAAAAATCAATTAAAATATTTTGTTAAAACGAATAATTAAATTATTAAAGTTGAAAAATAAAATTCCACCCGAGGTTGGGAGTTTTTCTGATGGAGGTGGCGGAGAGAAGAAAAAATTTTTTAAAAAAATACTCAAAATAAAAACGAAGTGTGATGAAGAAAAAGAAATTAAAATTATAAATCAAAAATTATTAACAAAAAAAGAAAATATAAAAATGAAAAACATATTACAAAAAATAAATACAGTAAATAAAAATATCGTTATGAAAAATTTTAAATTTGTCGGTATGTTTTTGTTTCTTTTTTTATTTTCTTTTTCTTTGAATATTGGAAATGCTTTTGCTGCGGACACGACTCCAGCTACAGTGAATCTGACTTACAGTGCAAATCCAGCTGGCATAGGAACAAATACAATCACTGCCACATATAGTGAAGCAATTTCAAGTACTCCAAATATTAGTATCACACAACAAGGAAGTGCATCGATTTCAAATGCAGCTATGACTGCAAACTATGGAGGTACAACTTGGACAGCGCGAGCTGCATCAGCTGCGAGTTCTTGGCGTAGTGTTGCTTACGGTGGTGGTATGTATGTTGCAATTTCTGCTTCTGGAACAACTCAAATTATGTCATCACCAGATGGAATAAATTGGACAAACAGAGTAGCACCCGAAGCAAATTCTTGGTATCAACTTGCTTATGGTAATGGTGTTTTTGCTGCAATTTCTCAAGCAGGTACACATGAAGTTATGACATCACCAGATGGTATTACTTGGACAGCGAGAACTGCTGCATCAGTGAATGCATGGAGAGCAATTACTTTTGGAAATAATCTTTTCGTAGCAGTTGCACAAGATGGTGCAATCATGACATCACCAGATGGAACAACTTGGACATCCAGAACATCACCAGAGGCAAACTATTGGTCTGGTGTAACTTATGGTAATGGAGTGTTCGTAGCAGTTGCGCAATCAGGTACACATCAAGTTATAACATCACCAGATGGTATAACTTGGACAGTAAGAAATGCTTCAGTGTCATCAACTTGGTATGCTGTTGCATTCGGTAGTAATACCTTCGTTGCAGTTTCTACGACTAGTGGAAATGTTATGACATCTACAGATGGAATAACATGGACAACAAGATCAGCTACAGCAGCAAATACCTGGTATACAATTACTTACGGTGGAAATATTTTCGTTGCAGTTTCTTTTGATGGAACAAATAGAGTTATGACATCGCCTGATGGAATAACATGGACCGCAAGAAATTCATCTGAAGCAAATGGATGGAAAGCTGTTGGCTACGGTAATGGTTTAATAGTTGCTGTTTCTCAAGATGGAACAAATAGAGTTATGACATCGCCGTATACTACTTTTACATATAACTATACAGTCAATGCTGCTAATGGAACAACATATAAAGATGGAACAGCGACAGTCTCACTTTCATCTACGACAGATATAGCTGGTAATACTTCAAGCGCACCAACAAATAATACATTTACGATTACCACAGCAGTAGCTTTAAATGTTGCATTAACATATAGTTCAAACCCAGTAAAAGCTGGTACGCAAACTATTACAGCTACATATACTTCTGCACCAACTACAACTCCAAACATTAGCATTACTCAACAAGGTTCAACTGCAATTACAAATGCAGCGATGTCAGGTAGTGGAACAGTTTATACTTATGCTTACACGGTTAACACTGCTAATGGAACAACATATAAAGATGGAACAGCGACAGTGTCACTTTCTTCCGTTGTAGACTCTGGAGGAAATACTTCAAATGCACCAACAAATAACACATTTACGATTGATACTACTGGTCCAACGGTAGCACTTACATATTCCGCAAATCCAGCAGGTATTGGCTCAGAAACAATTACAGCGACGTATTCAGAAGCGCCATCAACTGCACCAACTTTAAGTTTGGTTCAACAAGGTTCAACTGCAATTGCAAATGCAGCAATGTCAGGTAGTGGTACAGTTTATACTTATGTATATACAGTAAACGCAACTAATGGAACAACATATAAAGATGGCACAGCAACAGTTTCACTTTCTGCGACAACTGATGCTGTAGGTAATGCATCAAGCGCTCCAACAAATAATACATTTACGATTACCACAGCAGTAGCTTTAAATGTTGCATTAACATATAGTTCAAACCCAGTAAAAGCTGGTACGCAAACTATTACAGCTACATATACTCAACAGCCAACGTCTACTCCAAATATTAGTATTGCTCAACAAGGATCAGCTACAATTTCAAATATTGCAATGACTCCTCCAGCTGCTGGTGGTGTGACTTGGACAGCGAGAGGAATATCATCAAATACTTGGTATAGCGTAGCTTATGGAAATAATACATTTGTCGCTGTATCTGTTGATGGTAATGCCTCGACATCACCTGATGGAATAACTTGGACGCTAAGAACAGTACCTGAAGCAAATGGATGGCGTGGAGTTGCTTATGGTAATGGAGTGTTCGTAGCAGTTGCACAGGCTGGTACACATCAAGTTATGACATCACCAGATGGTATTACTTGGACAGCAAGAACAGCATCAAATTTAGCATATTGGGATTCTGTCACTTATGGTAATGGTCTTTTCGTAGCTGTTGCTGGAAATAATACAACTAGAATTATGACATCACCTGATGGAATAACTTGGACAGGGAGAACTGCTCCAGAGTTGAATCAGTGGCGTGGAGTTACATATGGTAATGGTAAATATGTTGCAGTTTCTATAGATGGTACACATCAAGTCATGACATCTACAGATGCGATAACTTGGACAGTTCAAACTGCTGCTGAAGCAAATAGTTGGTGGACCGTAAATTACGGTAATGGTCTTTATGTTGCAGTTTCTTCAACTGGTACACATCAAGTTATGACGTCACCTGACGGTGTAACTTGGACTGCACGAACAGCTGCAGCTGTGGGTGGTTGGTGGTATGCATTATATGGTGGAAATAATTGGGTTGCAGTTTCTAGTGATGCTAAGATTATGACATCACCAGATGGAATAACTTGGACAACACGAACATCACCAAATGCAAATTGGTATGCAATAGCATATGGGAATAATACATTTGTTACTGTTGGTGATACTGGAACAAACAGAGCTGCTACTTCTCCTGGTGGAGGACTTGGTTATACTTATTCTTATACTGTTAATTCTGCAAATGGAAGTACATATATAGATGGAACAGCGACAGTATCACTTTCGTCTGTAGTAGATTCTGGAGGTAATACTGCCAATGCTCCAACAAATAATACGTTCACAATCGACACCACTGGTCCAACGATAACCCTTACAGCTCCGGCATCAAGTACACGAATCAAAACTGTTAAAGTTAGTTATACATTAAATGAATCTTTAGCTACTGGTTCTTCAATTATATTTACTGGTACCGGAGGAGGAGATTTAACCACTCACACATGTTTACTTCAGGGATCTGAATTAACAACTAATCAAACTTTACTTACTTTAGATGGAACATCTTGTTCAGGTGGTTTTTCTGCACTGACAGATGGTGCAACATATACTGTATCTTTTAATACAACAGACTTAGTTGGAAATACATCCTCAGTTTCTAATTCTGGGGTTGTGTATGATATAACTGCACCGACTGTCACTGTTACAAATAGTAAAAGTACAATAGGAGCAGGAGTTACTGATACAATTACAGCTACATATTCTGAGCCAGTTTCTGGAATACCAACTATTAATATTACTCAACAAGGTAGTGCAGTTGTTAATACAACAATGCAATCACCTGGAAGTGTTTGGACTGCAGTTACTACTCCGGTAGTTACTTTTCAAGGTGTTACTTATGGTAATGTTGGTACTTATGGAACTACAGGAGCAGGTGGTCTTTTTGTAGCTGTTGCTTCTTCTGGAACAAATCAAGTTTACACATCATTAGATGGAATAAATTGGACAGCTCAAACTTCTCCTTCTGGTAGTTGGCGTTCTGTTACTTATGGTAACGTTGGTGGAAATGGAAGATTTGTGGCTGTTTCAGAATACACTCAAAAAGTTATGTATTCAGACAATGGGGTAAATTGGTATCTTGCTAGTACTATTCCTGTTAATAGTAATAATTGGTATAACGTTACCTATGGAAATGGAAAATTCGTAGCAGTTTCTTATAGTGGTACTAATAGAGTAATGTATTCATCAGATGGTATCACTTGGACTTCACCTATTACGGCTCCTCCTACTGGTAGTTGGTATTCTGTAGCTTATGGTGGTGGATATTTTGTGGCTGTATCTAATACAGGTACAGCAATGTATGCTTCTGATCCGACAGGTACATGGACATCATTCTCAAATATGCCATCAGGAACCAATGTTTTACAATCTGTTACCTATGGAAATGGAAAATTTGTCGCAGTTGGTCGTAGTGGAACTTATCAAGCAATGACATGGGACGGGAATCCTGCGGACAATTGGGTGGGGCAAACAGCTTCAGCAGGTACTGGATGGCTTGGAGTAACTTATGGCAATGGTCTCTTTGTTGCTGTTGCATTTTATGGTCCTCCTGTAGTAATGGTGTCTAGTGATGGAATAACTTGGACTTCAAAAACAGCCCCAAGTGCAACAAGTCAATGGCAATCTGTAGCATATGGTAATGGAGTTTTTGCAGCTGTTGGCTATTATGGCTCAAACACAATTATGTGGTCTAGCGGAACTGGATATTCTTATTCTTATACTGCTCAAAAAGCAACAGGCGGTACATATATAGACGGAACTGCAAATATAACTATTGCTCCAGTCAATGATCTTGCCGGGAATACAAGTGCTTCTGGATCAAGTTCATTCGTTATCGATACCACTGGCCCGACAGCAAGCATTGCTTATAGTTCTAATAACGTAAAAGCTGGAGCTTCTGAAACAATTACAGCTACTTTTAGTAGAGCGATGGCTGATAGTCCTGCACCACAAATTGCTATATCTGGCGCGAATACTGTTGCTGCTACAAATATGACAAAAGTTGATACGACTCATTATACATATACATATACAGTTGGTGCGGGAGATGGAACGGCAACAGTGGCACTTTCTACTGGAACCGATTTAGCAGGAAATATAATTACAGCTACACCAACTGCTAATGCAACATTTACGGTAGACAACACAGCTCCAACTTCAACAATCGTATCACCAACAACAGCAACATATTCAACCGCAACAACAGTTGCATTAAGTGGAACATCATCTGATGCAAACTTAAGTACAACAACAATTTCTGTTGACGGTGGAGCATTCGTTGCAACAGGAGGTACAGCTGCAGCTTGGACATATTCTGCAACAGGACTAACCAATGCAGCTCACACTTTCCAAACTAAAGCTACAGACTTAGCTGGTAACACCGGACTTTCTTCTGTTGTGACAGTGACTGTAGACAACACAAATCCAACTTCAACAATCGTATCACCAACAACAGGAACATATTCAACTTCAACAACCGTTGCATTAAGTGGAACATCATCTGATACAAACTTAAGTACAACAACAATTTCTGTTGACGGTGGAGCATTCGTTGCAACTGGAGGAACAGCTGCAGCTTGGACATATTCTGCCACAGGACTAACTAATGCTGCACATACTTTCCAAACTAAAGCGACAGACTTAGCTGGTAACACTGGACTTTCATCTGTTGTGACGGTGACGGTGGACAACACAAACCCAACTTCAACGATCGTATCACCAACAACAGGAACATATTCAACTTCAACAACCGTTGCATTAAGTGGAACATCATCTGATACAAACTTAAGTACAACAACAATTTCTGTTGACGGTGGAGCATTCGTTGCAACTGGAGGAACAGCTGCAGCTTGGACATATTCTGCCACAGGACTAACTAATGCTGCACATACTTTCCAAACTAAAGCGACAGACTTAGCTGGTAACACTGGACTTTCATCTGTTGTGACGGTGACGGTGGACA
>Ga0194052_1000381_pt1 | contig 29011 bp, 17 predicted proteins | sample SepL226m_MetaG_FD_160117 | JGI IMG/M metagenome (GOLD analysis project Ga0194052, IMG submission 160117) | Anoxic zone freshwater microbial communities from boreal shield lake in IISD Experimental Lakes Area, Ontario, Canada - Sep2016-L227-6m | ecosystem: Environmental > Aquatic > Freshwater >...
CCCAGTGACGGTGACGCTGAAGGTGGTGCTGGTGCCAGCGGTCTTGGTGGCGACGGCGGGCGTGACGCCAAGGACCGACACCGCCAGGGGGGTCACGGTCACCGAGGCCGTGGCCGTGGTGCCGTTGCTGTAGGTCACCGTCAGCGTGAAGGGCCGCGCGCCGGTCCAGTTCGCCGTGATCGTCGTCGCGGTCCCCGAGCTCACGGACCCCACGCCCTGGTCGATGCTGCCCGTGCCCATCGAGAAGGTCGGCGTCAGGGTGAAGCTCGCCCCGCGGGCCACGGTGCTGTTGGACACGGCCAGGGCGGGCTCCGCCGGGGCCGCCGTCGGGGCCGTCGCCTGCACGATGGCGTTACCCATGGAGATCACTAGGTCGCCGTCCGGCGTGAGCGCCAGGCCCTGGGGACGGTACAGCCCTCCCGGCAGCAAACCCGCCAGGAAACCCACGACGCCAGCACGACCCACCACCGTGGTCACCACCCCCGCCGAGGTGACCTTGCGAATGGTGCTGTTGCCAGCATCCGCCACATAGACGTTCTTGTCCGCGTCCACGGCCACGCCCTTGGGGTTGTAGAACTGGGCGGCCGAGCCCGTGGCGTCCGTGGCACCCGGGTTTCCCGCCAGACCCGCCAGGGTGCTCACCACCCCCCCGCTGATCATGTGGATGGTGTGGTAGTTATAGTTCGCCACATAGACGGCCCCAGCCTGGTCCACCGCCACGCCGGAGGGGCCAGAGAACACACCGACCAGGGTGGTCACCTCGCCCGCAGCGATCGTGATCTTGCGGATGATGTTGTTGCCTGTGTCCGCCACGTAGACGTTCCCAGCCTGGTCCACGGCCACGCCTTGGGGGGAGCTGAACCGGGCGGTCGTGGGATCGCCAGGGGTGCCATTCGTGGACCCGGAAGTCCCCGCCCGCCCCGCCAGGGTGGTCACCTGGCCCGAGGCGATGACGATCTTGCGGATGGTGTGGTTGCTGGTGTCCGCCACATAGGCGTTGCCCAGCGTATCCAGGGCCACGCCCTGGGGGGAATTGAACCGGGCGGCCGTGGTGCCATCTTGGGTTCCCGAAGTCCCTGCCAGCCCCGCCAGAGTGCTCACCACCCCCGCGGGGGTGATCTTGCGGAGGGTGTGGTTCGTGGTGTCCGCCACGTAGGTGTTTCCGGTCGCGTCCATGGCCACGCCGACGGGGCCGCCGAACTTGGCCGTCAGGCCCGTGCCGTCCGCCGAACCCGAAAGGGCCGCCAGCCCCGCCAGGGTGCTCACTGCGCCCGAAGGCAGGAGGATCTTGCGGAGGGTGCCGTTGCCAGTGTCGGCCACATAGAGGTTCCCGGTTGCGTCCACGGCCACGCCGTAGGGGTCACTGAACCGGGCGGTCGTGGGCACGCCGCTGGTGCCGTCCGTGCTTCCAGGGGTTCCCGCCGCGCCCGCCAGGGTGGTCACCACCCCCCCCGAAGTGATCTTGCGGATGGTGGAATTCCAGGTGTCCGCCACATAGACGTTCCCAACCGCGTCCACGACCACGCCCAAGGGCATGTAGAACCGGGCGGCCGCGCCCGTGCCGTCCGCAGAACCACTCGACGTCTGTCCCGCCACGGTGCTCACCACCCCCACCCCCGCGGAGATGGTGATCTTGCGGATGGCGTGGTTATTGGTGTCCGCCACGTAGACGTTCCCGGCCGCGTCCACGGCCACCCCCTGGGGGGTCTTGAACCGGGCGACCGAACCCGAGCCGTCCGTAAGGCTCCAGTTTCCTGCCAGACCCGCCAGGGTACTCACCACCCCCGCAGGGCTGACCTTGCGGATGGTGTGATTGCCGGAATCCCCCACATAGAGGTTCCCCGCAGCGTCCACGGCCACGCCGTAGGGGAGGTAGAACGTCGCGGGCGGGGCCGTGCTATCCGTAGACCCCGAAGTGCCGGCAACACCCGCCAGGGTGCTCACCACGCCCGCCGGGGTGATCTTGCGGATGGTGTGGTTGCCGGTGTCCGTCACATAGACATTCCCGGCCGTGTCCACGGCCACACCCGTGGGAGTATCGAACCGGGCGGCCGTGCCAGTGCCGTCCGCGGAACCCGGGTTGCCTGCCAGACCCGCCAGGGTGCTCACCACCCCCGCCGGGCTGACCTTGCGGATGGTGTGGTTCCAGGAGTCCACCACATAGGTATTCCCGGCCGCGTCCAAGGCCACGCCGGCAAGATTGTAGAACCGGGCGGCCGGGCCCGTGCCGTCTATATTCCCATTGCCGCCCGGGCTTCCCGCGAGGAGGTCCAGGCCCTGGGCGCCGACCTTGAGGGCCTGGGTGGAGGTGTTGAGGCCGTCGGTGCCGGTCAGGGTGTAGGTCTGCCGGTTTCGCGGCGCCACCAGGGCGCTGAGGTTGCCCAGCACACTGGCGCCGTCCAGGGTCAGGGTTGTGGGCGCAGAGCCACTGAGGGCCCAGGACAGCGTGGCTCCGCCACCATAGGACACCAGGGGCAAGTTCGGGGTGAAGGCGGTGATGACGAAGGGGGCGGCCGGCGTCACGGTGACCGTCGCGGTCGAGGTGGCGCCAGCGGCGTTGGTCACGGTCAGCGTGTAGATCCGGTCGCCCGTCCAGTCGGCAGTGATCGTCGCAGACTCAGCGCCGGTCGCCGGGCAGGTCACGCTGCCGCCCGCGTAGGTGAGGGTTCCCGTCCCGGCCGAATACACCGGGGTCAGGGTGAAGGTGGCCCCTGAGGTCGGGGTGGTATTGCTGGCCACCAGGCTGGTCGCCACAGGTGCGGCCACGACGTTCACGGTGGCCTGAGTGGTGATAGTTGCCGGCACCGTTGCGGCGTTCGTCACGGTCAGGGTGTAGGTCGTGGTGCTGGCCGGCGTCACAGTCGTGGCGACCGTGGTGGTGACCGCACCCACGCTGTTGTCCACGGAGCCCGTGCCGCCCGTGAAGGTCCCGGTCAGGGTCGTGCTGCTCCCGGCTGTGATCGTCGCCGCACCAGGAACGAAGCTGCTGATGGCGGGCGCCGCCACCACGGTCACCGTGGTCGTGGCGCTCTGGGTGGGATCCTCCATGGAAGTCGCCGTGATCGTATAGGGGCCGCCCGCCGAGGCGGGGGCTGTCCAGGTGCTGCCGGACCAGTTGCCCACGCCGCCACTGCTCCAGGTCAGGGTGCCGAGGTTGCCCCCGGTGACGGTGGCGCTGAAGGCGGTGGGGGTGCTGGCGGTCACGGTGGCGTTGGCGGAAGTGATGGCACCGACGGACACCGCCTGCGTGGTCACCGTCGCCGGGGCCGTGGCCTGGGTGCCATCTGCGTAGGTCACCGTCAGGGTGAAGGTCCGCGCCCCGGTCCAGTTTGCCGTGATCGTCTTGGCGGTCAGCGAGCTCACGGCCCCCACACCCTGGTCGATGACACCCGAGCCCGTGGAGAAGGTCGGCGTCAGCGTGAAGGTCGCCCCGCGGGGTACCGAACTGCTGGAGGCCGCCAGGGAGGGCTGCGGCGCGGCCGCATCTGGCGCCGTCACCTGCACGACGCCGTTGCTCATGGTGATCACCAGATCGCCGTCCGGCGTGAGCGCCAGGCCCTGGGGAAGGCTCAGCAGACCCGGCAGCGGACCCGCCTGGAAACTGGCCAAGCCCGCGCGGCCAGCCACCGTGGTCACCACCCCCGCCGACGTGACCTTGCGAAGGGTGTGATTGCCCTCATCCACCACATAGACATTTCCGGCCGCGTCCACGGCCACGCCCTTGGGATGGTTGAACCGGGCGGACGTGCCCGTGCCGTCCGTGGAACCCGAAGTCCCCGCCAACCCCGCCAGGGTACTCACCTCGCCCCCCGGGGTGATCTTGCGGAGGGTGTGGCTGTCGTAGTCCGCCACGTAGACGTTCAAGTCCTGGTCCACCGCCACGCCGGAGGGACTGGAGAACACCGAATCCGCCAGGGTGCTCACCTCGCCCGAAGGCATGGCGATTTTGCGGATGGCGTTGTTGCCGGTATCCGCGACATAGATGTTCCCGTCCTTGTCCACCGCCACACCGGAGGGGCCATAGAACTGGGCGGCGGTGCCTGTGCCATTCGCAGAACCCCGATTACCCGTCTGGCCCGCCAGGGTGCTCGCCACACCCGTAGAGAGGATGACCTTGTGGATGATATGGCTGTCGTTGTCTGCCACATAGGCATTCCCGACCGCATCCAGAGCCACGCCTTGGGGGGTGGTAAACGCGCTGGTCCGGGTGCTCACCACCCCGGCCGGACTGATCTTGCGGAGGGCGTGGTTGCCGGAGTCCGCCACATAGATGTTTCCGACCGAATCCACGGCCACGCCGTTGGGGGCATTGAACAGGGCAGCCGTACCCGTGCCGTTCGTGGAACCAGGCGTGCTCGATGAACCAGCCAGGGTACTCACCACGCGCGAAGGCATGGCGATCTTGCGGATACTGTCGTTTCCGTTGTCCGCTACATAGATGTTCCGGTCCTTGTCCACGGCCACGCCATGGGGCTCGTAGAACCTAGCGGCGGCTCCCGTACCGTTCGCAAAACCATAACTTATTACCTCACCCGCCAGGGTGGTCACCGCGCGCGAAGGCATGGCGATCTTGCGGATGGCGTGGGCGTCCGCCACGTAGACATTGCCGTCCTTGTCCACGGCCATGCCGATGGGCCCAGCGAACTTAGCGTCCGTGCCGATGCCGTCTGCATAACCATAGGTGCCCGCCTGTCCCGCCACAATGGACACCTCGCGCGAAGGCATGGCGATCTTGTAGATGACCTTTTGCACGACGTGCGCCACGAAGACGTTCCCGTCCTTGTCTACCGCCACGCCACGGCTGGAAAGGCCCGGGGCCAGGGTGCTCACCGTCCCCCCACTGATCAGGCGAATGGCAGCGTTGCCGCGGTCCGCCACGTAGACGTTCCCAACAGCATCCACGGCCAGAGTAAGCTCGTCGCTGAACCGGGCGTCCGCGACCGGGCCGTCATTCCAACCCCAAACAAACCCCTGTCCCGCTAGGGTGGTTACCACCCCCTCCGGGGTGCTCTTATGGATGACGTTGGAGCCTGCTACATAGAGGATTCCAGCCGCGTCCACGGCCACACTCTGCGCACCATAGAGATCCCAGGGACCCGCCAGAGTACTTACCACCCCCGCTGAGGTGATCTTGCGGACGGCGGAGTTGTAGTAGTCCGCCACGTAGGTGTTCCCGGCCCCGTCCACGGCCACGCCATAGGGGTGATAGAATCGCGCGGCCGTGCCCGTGCTGTCCAGATTACCGACCCCGCCCGGGTTGCCCGCGATGAGGTCCAGGCCCTGGGCGCCAACCTTGAGGGTCTTGGTGTCGGTGTTGCCGGCGGTGCCGGACAGGGTGTAGGTCTGCCGGTTGCGTGGCGCGACCAGGGCGCGGAGGTTGCCCAGCACACTCGCGCCGTCCAGGGTCAGGGTTGTGGGCGCAGAGCCGCCGAGGGTCCAGGACACCGTGGCGGCTCCGCCGTAGGTCACCAGAGGCAGGTTCGGCGTGAAGGAGGTGATGGCGAAGGGGACCGGCGTCACGGTGACCGCAGCGGTCGAGGTGGCGCCGGCGGCGTTGGTCACGGTCAGCGTGTAGGTCCGGGCGCCTATCCAATTGGCGGTGATTGCCGCAGACTCAGCGCCGGTCGCCGGGCAGGTCACGCTGCCGCCCGCGTAGGTGAGGGTTCCCGTCCCGGCCGAATACACCGGGGTCAGGGTGAAGGTGGCGCCAGAGGTCGGCGTCAAGGTGGATGCCGTCAGGCTGGTGGCCACGGGCGCGGCGACGACCTCCACGAGGGTGCTGCGGGTCTGGGTGACGTCCTCGGTGGAGGTGGCCTTGATGGTGTGGGATCCCGGGGTGCCCGGGGCGGTGTAAAGACCGCCGGAGGTAATCGTGCCCACGGTGCCATTGCCGCCGGGAAGGTTGTCCACGAACCAGGTGAGGGTGTTGGCAATCCCGCCGCCGACCGTGGCATTGAACTGCTGGGTGGTGCCGACGGTCACCGAAGGCGAGGCCGGGGTGATGACCCCCACGCTGATCGGGGTGACGGTCACAGCCACGCTGGCCGTGACGGCGTCTCCCGCGGGGTTGGCGACCGTCAGGGTGAAGGTCTTGCTCGAAGTCAGGGGAAGGGTGGTGTAGGGGGTGCCGGAGACCACCGGGTCGAAGGTGGTGGCCAGGTCCTGGTCTTTGATGACGCTGGTGCTGCCAGTCGGGGCCGAGAAGACCGCCCGCATGGACACGGTGCTGCCGTAGGGAACCTCAGCGCTAGCGCCCCCGTTCAGCAGCCCGAAGAAGACGCCCCCAAAAGGAAGCCCGTGGGCCATGGAGCCCAGGGCCAGAACCAGTCCCATTAACAAAATGCCGACCCGCACCGCAGCCTGGACTCCCCTGGTGGGGGGAGCCGCAGGACCGCGGGCGGGCAGGCACGGGATACGGGACATGGGGTTCAAGTGCCTGGGGAAGGATCCCAAGCTTCAGGCTGCGTTAGCTCAGCTCGAAGCTTGGGATCGTGGACAGTGCTTGGAACGTAATCATCAACTTCGGGCAGACAGCTGCGTTAGAGCAGCTCGAAGCTCGTGATCGTGGGCAGCGCATAGAGCGTGATCGTCAGCTCCGTGTAGACCGCGGGGTTGGCCGCAGACTCGCAGCGGATGATCACGGTGCCGCCCGTGGCTGGAGCCGTCATGGAGGGCATCGTCGCCGGGGCGGTGTAGAGGCCCGTGGCGCTGATGGTCCCCAGCTCGGCATTCCCGCTGGCGACCCCGTTCACCTTCCAGACCACATTGGAGTTCACCGCGTTGGACACGGACCCACCGGAGAACTGGAGGGTCTTGGTGAGGCTGACCTTGTCCTTGGGCGCCGTGACGGAGCTCATGGTCACAGCGGTCACGGTGACGGTCACGGTGGTCGTGACGGTGTCTCCGGCCAAGTTGGTGAGGGTCAGGGTGTAGGTGGTGGTGGCGGTCAGGGCCGGGGTGGTGAAGCTGACGGGGCTGGTAACCGCCTCATCCGAGACGCCGCCGGTGATGCGGGCGGTGCCATCGCTGAAGGTAGCCGTGAGGGTGGTGGTGCCACCGTAATTCACGGTCGGGGTGCCGGCGGTGAAGGCGCTCCCCAGGGTGGGCAGGGCGACCACGGTCACAGTGGCGGACCGGCTCACACCCGAGTTGGCGTGGGAGGTGGCCGTGATGGTGTAGGTTCCCGGTGTGGTGGGCGCAGTGTAGATGCCGCCAGAGGTGATGGTGCCACCGGAACCCTCAACCACAGCCCAGTCGAGGCTGGTGTCCAGGGCGCCGGTGACGCTGGAGCTGAAGCTGGCGCTGTGAGAGGCGGTGACATACTTGCTGGCCGGGCTCACAGCCGCCACGACCACGGTCTGGCCGGTGACGATCACCGAAGTGCTGGTCGAATCTCCCGCAGTGTTGGTGACGGTCAGGGTGAAGGTTCGCGCGCCGGACCAGGTGGTGGGCACGGCGGCCGAGGCCACGCCAGTGGCGGGGCAGGTCACGCTGTAGTCGATGCTGCCGGTGCCGTTGGCATAGGTCGGGGTCAGGGTAAAGGTTGCCCCATAGAGGGGGTTCGAGTTCGAAGCCACGAGGCTGGTGGCCACGGGTGCGGCGACGACCGAGACGGTGGTGCTGGAGAACTTGGTGGCATCCAGCCCTGCCTTGGCGGTGATGGTGTGGGATCCCGGGGTGGCTGGCGCGGTGTACAGGCCGCCGATGGTGATTCTGCCCACGGTGTCATTGCCACCGAGCACGCCATCCACGGACCAGGTGACGCCGTTGTCCGCGCCACCCGTGGCCGTGGCCGAGAACTGCTTCGTGCCAGAGACGGTCACGGCTGGCAGGGCCGGGCTGACGGCCCCCACGCTGATCTGAGTGACGGTCACATCCACGCTGGCCGTGACGGAATCGCCCGCGGGATTGGTGACGGTGAGGGTGTAGGTCTTGTTTGAGGAGAGGGCATCCGTGGTGTAGGTGGTGCCAGAGACCACTGTGGCGAAGGTGGTGGTCCCGCCCTGGTCCTTGATGACACCGGTGCCATTCGAGAAGACCCCCTTCATGGACACGGTGCTGCCATAGGACACTTCCACCGAGGTGGGTCCGCCAAAATTGAACAGGGCATGGCTCGTCCCGCTGGCTCTGGCGAGCCCTCCCATGCAGAGGAACAGCCCTACCAGCAAGGCAAAGCCAGGCCGACAGGTCCGACCGAACCACCAGACCAGACTGGCCATGGGGAGGGCCCTGTGGCCCCGCAGGTGGGTGGCAAGGGGCGCCGAGTTGGGTCGCATGGGTTCTCCGGTGGAGGCAGGTTCAGGACGAGCAGCTGGGGTCGGCTGGTTGAAGGAGACGAGCGTCGAAGTGGGTCGCATGGGAGCTCCGGTGGGCTTAGGCAGAGGACGTGAATGCGCCATCAGCGCACGGGAGGAGGAGAGATGACTTGGAAGGACTCGATGGCGGGCAGCGGCACCAGGGTCAGGGCCAGCTCCCGGAAGACCGAGGGGTTGGTCACAGACACACAGCGGATCGTGACCGCACCCCCCGGGCTGGGCAGGACCGCGGGCGCGGTGTAGAGCCCCGTGGCGGTGAGGGTTCCCACCGTGGAGTTCCCTCCGGTCACGCCGTTGACGGACCAGACCACGGCCGGGTTCTGGGCCTGGCTCACCTGCCCGCCTGTGATCTGGAGGGAACGGGTCAGGGTAAGCAGGTTCGGCGCGGCCGCCAGATCCGTCATCAGCACCAGCGTCACGGTGACAGTCACGCGCCCGGTGAGGGCATCCCCCGCAGGGTTGGTGACCGTCAGGAGGAAGGTGGTCGTGGCTGTGAGGGCTGGCGTGGTCCAGCTCATGGGGCTGGTGACCCCCTGATCCACACCCCCACCCGTGAGGCGTCCCACCCCGTTGATGAAGGCCGCGGACAGGGTGCTGGAGCCCCCGTAGGCCACCGCCGAGGGGTTCGCGACCAGGGCACTGCTGAAGGCCGGAGGAAGCACCACCTGCACCACGAAGCCCTGGAAGACCTGCGCGTTGGCCCGCGACCGTGCCGTGATGGTGTGGGTGCCGGGGGTGGCTGGGGCGGTGTAGAGCCCCCCGGGGCTGAGAATCCCCACCGTGGCGTTGCCGCCAGGGATCCCATCGACAGACCACTCCAGGCTGGTGTCCTGGGCCCCGGTCACGCTGGCCGTGAAGGAGATGGACTGAGACGTCGTGATAAAACTGCCGGTGGAGGAGATGGGTGACACCACCACCACCTGGGGCGTCACGATGACGGAGATCGTCGCGGTGGCCCCCAGGCTGTTGGTGACCGTCAAGGTATAGGTGCGGGGGCCCGACCACTGGGCGAGGATGGGCTCGGTCGCCACGCCGCTGGCGGGGCAGGTCAGACTCCCGTCAAGGCCTGCGGTGCCGTCGGCGTAGACCGGGGTCAGGGTGAAGGTGCCCCCATATAAAGGGGAGCTGGTGGAAGCCCGGAGCTCCTGCGCCTGGGGCGCGGGCACCACCGTCACGGTCGTGGTGGCCTGGGCGGACTGGCCTGAGGTGTTGGTCACCGTCAGGGTGTAGGTGGTGGTCGTGAGGGGGATGACGGGGACGGGGGTCCCGCTCGTGACAGCACCCACGCCATGGTCGATGGTGCCGCTGCCGTTGGAGAACGTGGCCGTCAGGGAAACGGCGGTGCCCGCGGTGATGCTGGCCAGTGTGGCGCTGAGGCTGCTGATGGTTGGCGCGAGGGTGGGCGGCTGCGGATTCGGGGCCGGGCCGCTGGACTCCCGGCAACCCAGGAGCAGGGCCAGGAATACCGCGAAGGCTGGGAAAATTTTACGAATCATCGACTCACACAGGCGCGGCCATCCACGCCGGAATAGCCTATGTGTTTTGTCGTAGAAACGAATGGCAAAGGTCAGTCCTGACAGGGCTTTGGGCCATTTGTCCAAATTTTTTATTATTTCCCCCAGATATCTTCTGACTTTGAGCGCCCTCTACCCCCCAAACCTCGGCGCGGGGGACCCGCCTGCTGGCGCCTTCGATCGGAGTCCCGGGGCAGCCCGATAACCGGGTTTCGAGCGTGGGTGCCCAGCCAGCCCGGGCCCTTGTCTAGACAGCAAGGGCAGCTGTGGGATCATGGGTTCCCCTTATGGAGCGCCCATGAATCCGTCCCTGCTGACCCGTGAAGCCCTGGCCCAGTTCGCCGCTGATAACCGCTCGACCTTCGAGGCCGAGCTGAAGACCCTGGTGGAGATCCCCTCCGTCAGCGCCGATCCCGCCCACCAGGGGGATGTGCGGCGCGTGGCCGAGGCGGCCCGGGCCCTCTTCGAGCGCCACGGCGGCAAGGCCGAGCTCCTGGAGACCAGCGGCAATCCGTTCATCCACGGGTGGTTCGGGGAGGACCCCAGCCAGCCCACCATCACCGTCTACAACCACATGGACGTGCAGCCCGCCAACGAGCCCGAGTGGACGGCGGAGCCCTTCACCTTCGTGGTGGACGGCGACACCTACCGCGGGCGCGGCAGCACCGACGACAAGGGGCCCGCTGTCACCGCGTTCTTCGGCGCCCTGGCGGCCCGCCGGGCTGGCGTGCCCCTGAACATCCACTTCCTCTGGGAGACCGAGGAGGAGATCGGCTCCCCGAGCTTCGCGGGCGGCCTGGGCCTGCACCAGGCGCGCCTGAAGACCGACGCCATCGTGGTGAGCGACACGGTCTGGATCACCCGGGGCAAGCCCAGCACCCCCGCAGGGCTGCGGGGCCTCAAGGGCTTCCGCCTCACCCTGGAGACCGCGGACCACGACCTGCACAGCGGCGTGGTGGGCGGGGCCGCCCGCAACCCCCTGGCGGAGCTCATCAAGGTGGTGGCCGCCATGATGGACGGTGAGACCGGCAAGGTGAAGATCCCCGGCTTCTACGACGAGGTGGTGAAGCCCAGCAAGCAGGAGCTTGAGGAGTGGGCCAACGCCGGCTTCAGCGTGGAGACCTTCAAGAAGGACCACATGATCACTGGCATGCGCACCGAGGATCCGCTGAAGGTCATGAAGCGTGTCTGGGGACGGCCCACCATGGAAGTCCACGGCGTCGTGGGCGGCTACACGGGCCCCGGCATCAAGAGCGCCGTGCCGCCCCGGGCCGAGGTGAAGCTCAGCTGCCGCCTGGTGCCCGCCATGGATGAGCAGAAGACCATCGAGCGCATCCGGAATTTTGTGGCCAAGCACTTCCCCGACGTCCAGTTCCACGAGGAGCATGGCCTGGCCCCCTTCAGCGGCCACGTCACCGGCCCCTACGCCGAGGCCATCAAGGACGCCTACCGCTTCGCCTTCGACGCGCCCTGCTCCTTCACTCGGGAAGGTGGCAGCATCGGCGCCGTCAAGACCATGGAGGACCTCCTGGGCTGCGAGGTCTTCTTCCTGGGCCTGAGCCTGCCCAGCCACGGCTACCACGCCCCCAACGAGAACTACGACTGGGAGCAGGCCAGCGGCGGCATGGCCGCCTTCGCCCACTACTTCGAGACGGTGAGCGCGATCAAGCAGTAGGAGCCGTTACTCGCGAAAATCGTCGGCCTGCGGCCGGCGATTTTCGTTAGAAGGTGCCTTGGACCAGGCCTCCATCTACGAGCAGGCTCTGGCCGGTGAGATACGATGCGGGCTGGCTGCAGAGGAAGGCGATGACGGCGCCGACCTCCTCCGGGCGGCCGATGCGGCCCACGGGGATGGCCGCGGCCTGCTGGGCGAAGTGCTCTTCCGTGGTGATGCCGGAGGCCGCGGCCTTCACTTCGGCCAGGTGAAGCTGGCGGTCCGTCATGACGTGGCCGGGCAGCAGGGCGTTCACGGTGATGCCATCCCGGGCCGTCTCCAGGGCCAGCGTGCGGGTCAGGCCTGAGAGCCCCGCCCGCAACGTGGAGCTGATGGTGAGCAGGGGGTAGGGCTGCTTGGCCACGAGGCTGGTGATGTGGACGATGCGCCCCCACTGCTGGGCCCGCATGCCCGGCAGCACCAGGCGGGTCATCCGCACCACGTTGAGGAGGGTGGAGTCCACCCCCGCGCACCAGTCCGCATCGGTGAGGTTGGCGAACTCCGCGGCCTTGGGGCCGCCGGTGTTCGTGATGAGGATCGCCACCGGCCCCAGCTCCGCGACCGTGGCCTGGTGCCAGCGGACGAGGTCCTCCGCCGAGGTGACATCCACAGGCGTGGCCAGCACGGGCACGCCGAGTGCCTCCAGCTCCGCTCGGGTGGCAGCCAGGGCCTCGGCACCCCGACCGCAGATGGAGACGGCGCAGCCCTCAGCCGCCAGCGCCAGGGCCGCGGCCCGGCCCAGACCCTTGCTCCCGGCAGCCACCATAGCCACTTTTCCCGCGATGCCCAGCTGCATGGCGACCTCCAGGACTCCAGCATAGGGCAGGCCGCTTTGTTGATGACAGCGGCCCGGGTCGCTCCGACCATGGAACATGGCGCGCGCATCCGATCGGACCCCTCTCTTCCTGCTGGCCGCAGTGGCCCTCGCCTTTGTCGTGCTGGGCTGGTCGCCGAAGGCCGACCGCTTCACCTGGTTCATGGAGAACCTGCCGGTGCTCGCCGGGGTCCCGGCGCTCGTCGCCACCCACCGGCGCTTCCCCCTCTCAAACCTGCTCTACGTCCTCCTCGCCCTCCACTGCCTGGTGCTCATGGTGGGCGGCTACTGGACCTATGCCGAGGTGCCCGCCGGGTATTGGGTGAAGGGCTGGCTGCACCTGGCCCGCAATCCCTACGACCGCCTGGGGCACCTCTTTCAGGGCTTTGTGCCGGTGCTGCTCTTCCGGGAGGTGCTGCTCCGCAAGGGGATCCTGAAGCCCGGCCCGTGGTCGGCCTTCGTCCTGATCCTGATGGTCCTTGGTCTCAGCGCCGCCTACGAGCTGCTGGAGTGGCAGACCGCCGTCTGGACCGGCAGCTCCGCGGACGCCTTCCTGGGCTCCCAGGGCGACCCCTGGGACACCCAGTGGGACATGGCCTGCGCCCTCATCGGGGCCAGCGTGGCCCTGGCCACCCTGACCAAGTTCCAGGACCGGCAGCTCCAGCGGCTGGGACCTGCCGGGGCTGCCCCCAGCGCGCCGGATGGCGGCTGATACCATCCAGCCATGACCGTCATCCCTGCCCGGCCACCCGCATGCTGAACCCCGCCGCCCTGCAGCTCGCGGCGGAACTGGGCGGCACCCTGCTCCGCGCCGAGGGCGGCAGCCTGCTGCTGGTGGAGCGCAGCCGGGCCCACGGCCTGCCCCAGGTGGCGGTGCTGGGCCGCGACGCCGCGGACCTCCGCGCGCCTCTGGAAGCCGCGGCGCGGACCCAGGCCCGGGGCCTCGAGCTGAACCTGCTGGCCCTGCTGCCCCTGCCGGGCTGCGACCTCGCGGCGGCACTGGCCTCCAACCAGAGACGCCTCGGCGCCCTGGTGGCCGCCCTGGACGCGGGCCTGCCCTGGCTCTCGGATCAGCCGATGCTCGTGCGCAGGCTCCCGGGCCGGGTCTTCCGGACGACCCCGGTGCCCCTCCTCAAGGCGCCCATGGGTCCCCTGGAGAAGGCCGAGCTGAAGCTGCTGCTGACGGACTGGGGCTCGGACCGGCGCAAGCGGATCTTCCGTCGCCCGGAGTGGCAGGAGGTGCCGACCTTGGACGGCTGCGGCTTCGAGGTGGACCTCTGGCCGGGCGTGCCTGTGCCGGAGGGGGCGGTGCTGCGGGTGCCCCCCCTGGAGCTGCCCTGCGCCAACCCCCTGACGGACGTCCTGCGGGGAGCCCTCCGGGCCGCCACCGGGGCCCCCGTGCCCTTCCTGCCCCTGCCTGCGGACCCGGCGCCCCTGCACGCCCTGCGACGGCTCACGGCGGAGATCGCCGCCTTCCGGGGACCGGTGGCAGCCTGGGAGGGGGCCCTGGCCGGGCTGGCGGCCCTGCCCGGACCGGCCCACTTCTGCGCCCGCTGCTGACCCCGAGAAGCTAGGCTAGAAGCCATGTGCTCCGCTCCCGCTGCGCCCACGAGCGCCCTCCCTGACCCGGCGGCCTGAGGTGGATCTCCACGGCGACCCCCGCACGGTCCTGACCCTCGACGCCGGAGGCACCACCTTCGTGTTCGGGGCCATGCGCGGCGGCCAGGCGATCCTCCCGCCCGTCACCCGGCCCTCGCAGGGGCACGATCTGGCCCTCTGCCTGCGCGGCATCGAGGACGGCTTCCGGGAGGCCTGGGAGCGCTGCGGCGGCGCCGCGGCCATCAGCTTCGCCTTTCCGGGCCCCGCGGACTATCCCAACGGGGTCATCGGCGACCTGGTGAACCTTCCCGGCTTTCGGGGCGGCGTGCCTCTGGGGCCCCTGCTGGAGGACCGCTTCGGCGTGCCGGTCCTGCTCAACAATGACGGGGACCTCTTTGCCTACGGCGAGGCCCTGGGCGGCCTGCTGCCTGAAGTGAATGCCGCCCTGGCCGAGGCCGGAAGTCCCAAGCGGTTCCGCAACCTGCTGGGGGTCACCTTCGGGACCGGCTTCGGCGGTGGCCTCGTCGTGGACGGTCGGCTCTTCCTAGGGGACAACGCAGCGGGCATGGAGGTGCGCGCCCTGCGGCACCGCCTGGAGGCCGACTGCGACTCTGAGGAAGGAATCTCCATCCGTGGGGTGCGCCGGGCCTATGCCGAGGCGGCGGGCCTGGACCCAGCGGAAGTCCCAAGCCCCCGGGAGCTCGCCGAGATCGGCCTGGGCCTCAAGCCCGGCCCCCGGGCTGCGGCCTGCGCGGCCTTCGCCGCCCTGGGACGGGTGGCTGGCAACGCCCTAGCCGAGGCCATCGCCCTGCTGGACGGCCTGGTTGTGATCGGTGGCGGCCTGAGTGGCGCCGCCCCCCTCTTCCTGCCCGCCCTGGTGGCAGAGATGAACGCACCTTTCACCAACCGGGAGGGGCGGGTCCGCCCACGGACCGAGCTGCAGGCCTTCAACCTGGAGTATCCCACCGACCGCGCGGCCTTCCTCCAGGGAGACGTCCGCCAGCTGCCGGTGCCGGGCACGGACCGCAGGATTCCCTACGACGCACTCAAACGCACCGGCGTGGGGATCTCGCGACTGGGGACCAGCCAGGCCACGGCCCTGGGCGCCTATGCCTACGCCCTGGACTGGCTCGACCGGCGCTGAGCTTACAGGTTCAGGGCGCGGCCGTAGACAGCCCGGGCCGCCTCGGGGAAGACCTCGTTCAGCGTCGGATGCGGATACATGGTCTGGATGAGCTCATCCACCGTGAACTCGCCGCCCATGAGCGCCACGCTGGAGGCCACCAGCTCCGTGGCCTTGGGGCCCAGGATGTGGATGCCCAGGATCTCGCCGTACTGCTTGTCGGCGACGATCTTGATGAAGCCGTGCGGCTCGCCCACGATGTTGGCCTTGGCCATGGGCGCGAAGGGGAAGGTGCCCACCTGGACGTCGTGGCCCTTGGCCCGGGCGGCCTTTTCGCTGAGGCCCACGGTGCCCACCTCGGGATCGCAGTAGGTGCAGGCGGGGAAGCGGTCGTAGCGCACCGGGTGGGGATGCACGTCCTTGCCCAGGCTCTGCGCCGCATGCTCGGCGGCCACGATGCCTTCGTCGCTGGCCACGTGGGCCAGCCAGGGGGTGCGGACGATGTCGCCGATGGCGTAGAGGCCGGGCTCGCCGGTCTGCATGAAGCGGTCGATGACCACGCAGCCGCGGTCCACCTGGGCCTTGGTCTTCTCCAGGCCGACCCCCTCGAGGCGCGGTGCGCGGCCCACGGCCACCAGCAGGTGGCTGCCCAGCACCTCGCCGGCGCTCTCGCCTTCCAGGTGACAGAGGATCCCGTCCTCCCGGCGCTCGATGGCGGTGATCTTGGTCTTGGTGCGCACGTCGATCTTGTAGGACTTGCGCAGGATCTTGGCCAGCTCCAGGCCGATGTCCTCATCCTCCAGGGGCAGGATCGTGTCCATGAACTCCACCAGGGTCACCTTGGAGCCCAGGCGGCTGAATACCGACGCGAACTCCACGCCGATGGCGCCGGCGCCGAGGATGACCAGGTGGGTCGGCAGCTCGGTCAGGTCCAGGATGTGGTCGCTGTTGAGCACGCGCACGCCATCGGTCTCGAGGCCGGGGATGTCCTTGGGGCCCGAGCCCGTGGCCACGATGATGCGCTTGGCCTCATGGACCTCGCCCTCGACCTCCACCCGGCCGGAGCCCAGCAGGCGGCCGAAGCCCTTCAGCACGGCGACCTTGTTCTTCTTCATCAAGAACTCGATGCCCTTGGCGTTCTTGAAGACGATGCGGCCCTTGCGCTTGACGATGGTCGCCAGGTTCGGATGCAGGGCCTTGGCCTCGACGCCGTCGATGCCGTAGTCGCCGGCCACCTGCATCTGCTCGAAGCGGTGGGCGGTCTCCAGCCAGGTCTTGGCGGGGATGCAGCCGCGGTGGAGGCAGGTGCCGCCCAGCAAGGGATCCTTCTCCACCAGGGCCGTGGTCAGGCCCAGCTGGGCGGCGCGGATGGCCGCGATGTAGCCGCCGGGGCCGGAACCAATGACGATGAGATCGAAGGAAGCCATGGAACGCTCCAAAAAACAGGACTTCCATGATCCCACAGCACCGACTCAGGGAGGTCCACGGAGCCTTGCCGTGCGAAACTGCGTGATTCTTTGCGAGGCTTCCGTGACCGTCAAGCGACCCTGGTACCGCTCCAGCACCTTCTGGATCTTTGTGGGGCTGGTTCTGGGCGTGGTGCTCGGGGGCTTCCTCCCCCAGGATCAGTACCCCGGGGCCTACAACCTCTTCCGCTTCCTGTCCAAGGCCTTCATCAGCCTCATCAAGGGCCTGATCGTCCCCCTTCTGTTGTCCACGATCATCGTGGGCATCGCCCAGACCGGCGACATCCGGGCCGTGGGGCGTATGGGCGGCAAGGCGCTGCTCTACTTCGAGGTAGTGACCACCCTCGCCCTGTTCATCGGCCTCGCCGTGGCCAACTGGCTGAAGCCGGGGGCCAACCTGCCCATGGACATGACCGCCCACTCGGCGGTGGTGGTCGCCAAGGCCAAGACCGGCTGGGAGATCGCCCTCCATCTGTTCCCCTCGAACCTGATCCAGCACGCGGCCGAGGGCGACATCCTCCCGGTGGTCATCTTCGCCACCCTCTTCGGCATCGCCCTCACCAAGGTGGGTGAGCGGGGCAAGCCCGTGCTGGCCTTCTTCGATGGCGTGGCCCAGACCATGTTCAAGTACACGGACTTCGTCATGCTCCTCACGCCCCTGGGCGTCTTCGGCGCCATGGCTTACAACGTGAGCCACATGGCCGCAGGCCAGGTCATCAACGGCGTGATCCTCAAGGGCTGGCCGGCGGTGCTCCACCTGCTGAAGCAGTACAGCCTCCTGGTGGGGAGCCTCTACCTGGCCCTGTCCCTGCTGTTCGTCCTGGTCTTTGTCCCTGTGGCCTGGCTGGCGGGCATCCGCATCATGGAGTTCATCAAGGCCATCAAGGACCCGGCCCTGACCGCCTTCAGCACCGCCAGCAGCGAGGCCGCCCTGCCCAAGCTGCTGGAGGAAGTCGTCCGCTTCGGCGTGCCCCGGCAGGTGGCCAGCTTCGTCATCCCCACCGGCTACAGCTTCAACCTGGACGGCTCCACCCTCTACCTGGTGCTGGCCAGCCTCACCATCGCGCAGGCAGCGGGCATCCATATGAGCCTGGGCCAGCAGCTGCTCATGGTGTTCACCTTCATGCTCACCAGCAAGGGTGTGGCGGGCGTGCCCCGGGCCACCCTGGTGATCATCGCGGGCACCTGCGGCAGCTTCGGCCTGCCTGGCGAAGCCGGCATCGCCATGCTGCTCGCGGTGGACGAGATCATGGACATGGCCCGCACCACCGTGAACGTCATCGGCAATGGCTTGGCCAGCGTGGTGGTCGCCAAGTGGGAGGGCGTGTTCGGAACCGATCCGGAGCCGCTTCCGGATCAAGAGACCTGAGGGGCGCCGAAAATCAATTCCGCAGGGGTTACGTCCGAAACGGAGGGGGTCGCCTTAAAGGAGCCCCATGCGCCGCCTCATGTCCATCCTCTGCCTGCCAGCCCTCTGCCTGTCCCTGGCTGCCCAGAACGTAACCCCGGCGGAGACCGAGGCCCTGGTCAAGGAAGCCATCGCCTTCGCCAAGACCAACGGCAAGGATGCCGCCTTCAAGGAAATCACCAAGGTCGGCGGCCGCTTCCACAAGCACGGCGGGGAGCTCTATGTGTTCGTCTACGACCTGGACGGCAAGGTGCTGGCCCACGGCCAGGGTGCCGCCAAGGTCGGCGTGAACCAGATCAACGCCAAGGATCCCGAGGGCCGCGAGTTCATCAAGGAGCGCGTCACCCTGGCCAAGGGCAAGGGCAAGGGCTGGCACGACTACATCTACATGAACCCCAAGGACAACAAGAAGGAACCCAAGACCAGCTACATCGAGGTCTGGGAGCACCTGATCTTCGGGGCCGGCATCTACAAGAAATAGCCGCCGGACCCTCCGGTCCGCCTTGTCCCACTTGGGTTTCGCCGCTAAGGTTGGGGTTCCCCCCGAGATGCAGCCCCTGCATCCGCCTGCGGAGCTGTCCATGAAGATCATCGTGACCGATGAGGTGACCGACGAGGGTCTAGCCCTCCTGCAGGCGGACCCCCGCATCACGCTGGACGTCCGCCTCGGGCTCTCCCGGGAGGAGCTCCATGCCTGCGTGGGCGCCTACGATGCCATCATCACCCGCAGCGGCACCACCGTGGACAAGGCCCTGCTGGACGCCGCCACCAACCTGAAGATCGTCGCCCGGGCCGGGGTGGGCATCGACAACGTGGATGTGGACTACGCCAGCTCCAAGGGCGTGATCGTCGTGAACGCCCCCTTCGGCAACACCAACAGCGCCGCGGAACACACCCTGGCCCTGCTGCTGTCCGCCTGCCGCCACATCCCGGACGCCAACGCCAGCCTCAAGTCCGGCGACTGGAAGCGGGCGAAGTTCACGGGCGTGGAGCTCAAGGGCAAGACGGCCGGCGTCATCGGCCTGGGCAAGGTGGGCGGCCGGGTGGCCACGCGTCTCAAGGCCTTCGAGTGCGAGGTGCTGGGCTGCGACCCCTACATCAGCGCCAAGCGGGGCCAGGACCTGGGCGTGCGCCTGACGAACCTGGACGAGCTCTGCCGCACCTGCGACATCCTGACGGTCCATACCCCCCTCAACGAGGAGACCCGGGGCCTGCTGGGACCGGACCAGTTCGCCCTCATGAAGCCCGGCGTCATCCTCCTCAACGTGGCCCGGGGCGGCATCCTCGACGAGCCCGCCCTGCTGGAGGGTCTTGCCTCCGGCCAGGTGGCCCTGGCGGCGGTGGATGTCTGGTCCGAGGAACCCCCCAGCTCCAACGTGCTGCGCGAGCTCATCGCCCAGCAGCGCCTGGTGGTGACGCCCCACCTGGGCGCCAACACCCAGGAGGCCCAGGTGAACGTGGCCGTGGACGTGTCCCGCGAGATCCTGAACTACCTGGACCGCGCCCCCCTGGAGAACGCCGTGAACCTGCCGCGCTTCGACCCGGCCGTGATGGAGCAGATGCGTCCCTACTTCAAGCTCATGGCCGTCCTCGCCGAGTTCGGCCTCCAGCTGCTGAAGGGCAACCTGGACCGGGTGACCTTCGGCTTCAGCGGCGCCATCGCCCACCACGACTGCTCGCCCTTGACCGTGAGCGGCCTGGCGGCCCTGCTGGACCGCGCGACGGACCAGCCCGTGAACATGGTCAACGCGAACCTGGTCGCCGAGCGCATGGGCCTGGTGGTCGAGGAGCACAAGTCCAGCCAGGGCGGTGCCTTCTCCAACCTGGTGACCCTCACCCTGGAGGGTCCGGGCGGCTCCCGCGTCGTCTCGGGCACCCTCTTCGAAGGCTCGCCCCGCATCGTCCGGCTCCGAGACTTCGCCATGGACTTCCTGCCGGAACCCCACATGCTGCTGCTGAGCTACACGGACCGGCCGGGCATGATCGGCCGCATCGGCACCGTGCTGGGCCAGCGCGACATCAACATCGCCTGCATGAACCTGGGCCGCCGCGAGAAGAAGGGCGAGGCCATGGTGATCCTGTCCGTGGACTCCCCCGTCCCAGCCCCCGTGGTTGCCGAATTGCAGCAGGCCACAGAAGCCACCTTCATCCAGGCCCTGCACCTGCCGTCGGCCTGACCCGGGAGTCCCCTTGAAGCTCATCGCCTGGGACTTCGATGGCACCCTGGTGGACAGCCGCCCCCTCATCGAGGCCGGCATGGACCACACGCTGAAGGCCCTGGGCCAGCCCCGGTCGCTCATGGAGACCTGGCTGGGCTGTGTGGGCCTGCCCCTGGAAGAGGGCATCCGCCACACCTTCGGCCACCTGGACCTGGAATATGCCGTGGTGCTCAAGGCCTACCGCAGCTACGCCCACGCCGAGGAAGAGCACCTGCTGAAGCCCTTCCCGGGCATCCCGGAGCTCCTGCGGGAGCTGCAGGCGCGGGGCCTGCGCATGGGCCTGGCCACCTCCAAGCGGAGGGTCCCCGTGGTCCGGCAGCTGGCCCTGTTCGGCTGGGAGACCCTCTTCGACCCCATCATCACGCCGGACGAGGTCACCCACGCCAAGCCCCACCCGGAGTCCCTGGAGCTCATGCAGGCCCGCACGGGCATCCCGGCCTCCGAGATGGTCATGGTGGGCGACACCTCCTTTGACCTGGACATGGCCCGGGCCGCCGGAGTGCCCAGCCTCGCCGTGGGCCACGGCTTCGCAACCCAGGAGGCCCTGGCGGCCTGCGGACCCCGGGCCTACGCTCCGGATACCGCTGCGCTGCGGGACATCCTCCTGGCCTGGAGCGCCTGAAAGGAACCCCCATGGCTGAACTCACCCACCTCGACCCCGAAGGACGCCCCCGCATGGTGGACGTCTCCGCCAAGGCCGTGACCCGGCGCACGGCCGTCGCGGCCGGCTACTTGGAGCTGGATGCCCCGGCCGCCGAGGCCCTCGCCAAGGGCGGTGGCCCCAAGGGCGATCCCTGGTCCGTGGCCCGCATCGGGGCCGTCGGGGGGGTCAAGCGGGCGGCGGACCTGATCCCCCTGGCCCACCCCCTGGCCATCGAGGCCGTGGAGGTCACCCACCACTGGGACCCCGCCGGGCGGCGGGCCTGGCTCCGGGTCGAGGTGAGCTGCGAGGGCCGCACGGGCATCGAAATGGAGGCCCTGGCGGGCGTGACCATCGGCCTGCTGGTGCTCTACGACATGCTCAAGGCCGTGAGCCACGGCATGGCCCTGGGCCCGGCCCGGCTGCTCCGCAAAGAGGGGGGCCGCCGGGGGCAAGTGCTGCTGCCCTGGACGGATTGCCCCTGGGAGCCCTAACCAGCGGTGGCCCTGGTTATCCCGTTCCAGTGTCTAAGCCCCCTGGGCTTAATGGAAAACTTTTGCATATGCAATCTCCCATCCTGCCGATAAGATGAACATTCGACTGTTCCCACCAACGCTCAACCGGGGTGACTACCCCCATTTGGAGGCCTAGCGAAGCAGGCTTTTCCGTTCCAGCCGGAGTTTACCCATGCGTCTTGCCATCCTGACCCTCGTTATCGCGTCATTGAGTCCCGGCCTCCAGGCCGCCCCCAAGCGAACCCCCAGGAAGACGGTTTCCCGGCCCGCCCCTGCCTCCGCAGATGTCTCGGTTCATGTCGTCAAGAAGGGCGAGACCGCTGCTGCGGTCGCCCGTGAGCACGGCTTGAGCCTGGGCGAGCTCGCCAAGCTGAACCCGGGCAAGTCCCTCGCCAAGCTCGGCGTGGGCGCCAAGCTCAACATTCCCCGGATCCCCGCCTCGGAGAGCACCCTTGTCAGTGGGGAGCCCACCACGAGCCCCCGGCTGCCTCTGGCGGCCCTGCCTGCCAGCCCCGCGGTCAGCGCCACACCCATGCCCCACCTGGAGCGGCTGCTGCCCTACCAGGTGCGTGCCACCCCACCCGCCAGCGGCCCCCTCGGCACTGCCGACCTGGACGCCCACACGTCTCCGGCCACGACCGCCCAGCTGCTGGCCCGCCTGCAGCCGGTGATGCCGCCCATCACCGAAGCCGAGTTGAACGCCCTGCTGCCGACCTATGCCCAAGCCGATCCGGCACGCCTGGACCTCCTCTGGCCCGTCGAGACTCGGACCATCAGCTCCGCCTGGGGCCCCCGGATGCGCACCAAGACGATCCGCGTGAAGGACCAGCGCAAGAAGAAGGTGCGCTACAAGGGTCGGCACAGGGGCATCGACTTCAATGCCCCCACCGGCACCTCGGTCTTTGCGGCCCTCGACGGTCAGGTGGTGACGGCGGGACGCCACAAGCAGTATGGCAACTACGTCGTGGTGGAGCACGGCAACGGGGTCATCACCCTCTATGCCCACCACAAGCTGAACCTGGTGCGGGAGGGCGACATCGTCCGGCGCGGCCAGAAGATCGCCGAGGTCGGGCGCACCGGCAACGCCACGGGGCCCCACCTCCACTTCGAACTGAAGGTCGACGGCATCCAGCGCAATCCCCTCCCCGTCCTCAACGACGAGGAAGAGATTCCGGCGGAGGTGGCCGCTCACAACGCCCTCCTGGGAACCGGCACGGCGCACTGAACTTCCCCGCCGCCGGAAGCACTGGTAGGGAGCGTGCCTTCTGATCCTTACGCGGGATCGCTTCAGAAGGGCGTGATAGACTTGGTCCTTTCGCCGTTCCGAGGTGGTCATGCTGCTGTACCGAGCTTCCCTCCAGACCCTGGGGGCCGTTGTGCTTCTGGCCTTGGCCCTGGCCTGCAAGGGAAGCGGGGGCAGTTCGGCCACCACGGACCTCACTGCCATCATCTCGGGAACGGTCACCTATTCGCGGGTCCCCCTTGCCACGGATGCCAACGGGGTCCCCACGGGACTGGTGGACTCGACCGTCGCGGCCAACCTCAAGAGCCTCCCGGCCAGAGGGGCGGCCATTCGGGTCTACCAACAGGCCGAACAGACCATGCCGGATGGCTCGAAGACTCTCATCTGGGTGCTCGCCAGCAATGGTTTTACGGACATCTCCGGTAACTATTCGCTGACCATCACCAAGGATCGGCCCACCCTGGTGGAACTCCAGAGCTCCTTCTCGGGGGGCGGCACCAACCTCATCAACGTGATCGCGGAACCCAACGGCATCAGCAGCACCACCCTGAACTACAACCGCCTCCGCTACGGCATGCGCAAGGCCGCTGACGGGACCGCTTCGACCAGCACCAACAACGTGCCCGCCTCGGTGCTTAGCGCCAATGCCACCGTGAACTTCACGGTTGGGCTCGACGACGTCTGGTACCTCGTAGACCCCGCCATCAAGCTTGGTACCTCCGAGGTCACCGCGGTGCCGCTGGCCAGGCTTGAGACCAGCTATGGCCACACCCAGGGCACGGGAAGTCGCGTCCTCGGGATCGGGGACACCGCGGCCACGTTCATAGCCAACTACGGCAATGCCACTCCCGGGGGCACCCTGGATCTTCACTACTGGCGCGGCCATGAGGAGGGCTCCTACGTCGAATACGCCCGGGATCTGGTGGCCAACCACGATCAGCTCTATGACCCTTCCACGGGCTCCTATCACTTCCGGGGCGCCCTCAGGGCCGGCCCGATCAATGATGACGCCTGGGACGAGGGCGTTATCATGCCCCTGCTGGCCCGGAATGCCCTCTATGCCGGGAATCAGGGGCGAACCTTCTCTACCTTCCTGAACCCGCTCTATCCCGCCAGCACTCCCCTCGACGACCTCAGCCTGGACATGGCGCGGATCGAAGGCCTTGCCGAGGCCATGGCCGCGAACCTCCTCCTGTCCCCCTATCTGGCGGACACCAAGGGCACGGGGCTTGCCTCCCCCGCAAAGGACATCCGCACCTTCACGGTCCAGGGTCCCACCTCTGCGACCGCGGTGCGCGCCCTCGCCTGGGGGGTGGTCCTCAAGGCCAACAACCTCACCGCCCCGGGGCTGGCCGCCGACTGGGCCAAGATGAACCCGCTGGCGGCGGCCCGCTTCTTCCTGGCACCCGCCGGTTTGACCAATGGCGCCACCGACACCACGGCCCGGGACATCGAGCCCCTGAACATCTACTCCCAGCTCACCCGGCTCAAGGAGGGCAAGCTCTCCACCGAGCCCGTCGACCTCTCTGCGATCTTCAACGACACCGCGCTGACCGCCCTCTCGGCCCCCTTTGGTCTCACCTGGCCGCGCCCCACCGACAGTGCCGGCGTCCTGACCGCTCCCTACGTCAAGGACTGGGGGACGGACCCCAATGCCACCACCACGCCCCTGGCTCCCGTAACCATCAGCATGCCCACGCCTCTCGTCCAGGTGAACGGAAGCTACCCGAACCTCTCCTCGGGGGAGGTCTTCTACGCCGGATTCAGCTTGACGGTAGACAAGCGCTACAACCTCAAGGCCACCATCTCGCCCGCGCTGGTCAGCGGGGCCAGCCTGGACGTGGACCTGCCCATGATGGGCCGCACCTTCAACTTCACCGGCTCCGGGAAGACCCTCGATGCGGTGGTCATTCCCGTCTATACCACTGCGCCCGTCTACCACCCTGTCCGGCTGCGGCTCAAGAGCCCCACGGCAGTTCAGCCCGCTGTGGTTGTGACCATCGCCTTCGTCCCTGCGTCCTGATCCCCCGGCACTGGAGGCTCCCATGACCGTCCCTGACGCGCTTCAGACTCTGAAGGCGCGGGCCCCTTTCGTGCCCGAGCTCGCCATTGTCCTGGGCTCCGGCCTCGGCGCCCTGGCGGATGGCCCGGAGGCCAAAACGGGCCTCACCATTCCCTTCACGGATCTGCCGGGCTTCCCCGCTCCCACGGTGGCGGGCCATGGCGGGAAGCTGGTCTTCTGTGAGTTCGAAGGCCGCAAGGTGGTGCTCCAGGCCGGCCGGTTCCACTTCTACGAGGGCCACCCCATGGGCCTCGTGGTGTCCCCCATGCGCCTCTATGGGCGGCTCGGCGTCAAGTCGGTGCTGCTGACCAACGCCGCCGGAGCTCTCAACCCCGCCTTCGGGGTCGGGGAGCTCATGGCCCTCACGGACCACATCAACTTCTTCGGCACCAACCCGCTCATCGGACCCAACGTCGAGCCGGGTCCGCGCTTCCCGGACATGACGGCCATCTACGACCCCGCCTTCCGAACCCTGCTGCAGGCCTGTGCCGGACAGCTCGGCCAGACCCTCCGCGAGGGTGTCTACCTGGGCCTCACCGGCCCGAGCTACGAGACGCCGGCCGAGATCCGCGCCTTCCGCGTGCTGGGGGCTGATGCCGTGGGCATGAGCACGGTACCCGAAGCCATCGTGGCCCGCCAGGAAGGCATGCGCGTGGCCGGGATATCGTGCCTCTGCAACATGGCCGCCGGCCTCCTGCCCCAGCCCCTGACCCACAAGGAAGTCCTCGAAGCCGGCGCCGCCGCCGCCGACCGCTTCGGCGCCCTGGTCCGGGCCTTCGTTCGTAAGTTGCCGAGGTAGGCATTGGGGAGAAGAAAGAAGCCCGGCTTTGCCGGGCTTCTTTCTGTGTAACTGAAAAGGGAAACGATAGGCGCGTGCCTCTGGTGATGACAAGCAAGAGCCCGGCTTCGCTGGGCTCTTGCGCGGGGGTCCGGGGGTCGTAGGTCGCAGACCGGAACCCCCGGAGAAAATGGCACTATCCGTTGTTCTCCTGATGCTCCTCGATGAGCCGATTGACCACATCCGGCTCGGCCAAGGTCGAGATGTCGCCCATGCCATCGTATTCGGCCGAGGCGATCTTGCGCAGGATGCGGCGCATGATCTTGCCGCTGCGGGTCTTCGGCAGCCCCGAAGCGATGTGGATGACATCCGGGGCAGCGAAGGCGCCGATGACCTGGCGGACCTGCTCCTTGAGGGCGCCGATGAGCTGCTGGCTCCCATTCTCGCTGTAGCCGTTGTTGAGCAGCACGTAGCAGTAGATGCCCTGGCCCTTGATCGGGTGCGGGTAGCCAACCACGGCTGCCTCGGCCACGGCTTCGTGCGCCACGAGGGCGCTCTCCACCTCAGCCGTGCCTAACCGGTGGCCGCTCACGTTGATCACGTCATCGATGCGGCCGGTGATCCAGTAGTAGCCGTCCTCGTCCCGCCGAGCCCCGTCTCCGGTGAAGTAGTAGCCGGGATACTGGGTGAAGTAGGTCTCCCGGAACCGCTGGTGGTCGCCATGGACCGTGCGGGCCTGGCCGGGCCAGGGGGCGCCCAGGCAGAGGGCCCCGGAGACACCGTTGCCCTCGAGGGGGACACCGGTGGCCGCGTCGACGATCACCGGCTTGATCCCGAAGAAGGGCAGGGTGGCCGAACCGGGTTTTGTGGGCGTGACGCCGGGCAGCGGGGTGATGAGGATGCCGCCCGTCTCCGTCTGCCACCAGGTGTCCACCACGGTGCAGCGGCCGTCGCCGACCACGTCGTGATACCAGCGCCAGACTTCCGGGTTGATGGGCTCACCCACGGTGCCCAGCACCCGCAGGGAGGTCCGCTTGTACTTCTTGATCCATTCGTCGCCGCACTGGGCCAAGGCCCGGAGGGCCGTGGGCGCAGTGTAGAAGATGTTCACGCCCAGGTCGTCGATGATCTGCCAGTACCGGCCCGCGTCCGGATAGAGCGGTGTGGACTCGAAGATCACGGAGGTGGCACCGTTGGCCAGCGGGCCGTAGACGATGTAGCTGTGCCCGGTCACCCAGCCGATGTCGGCCGCGCAGAAGTAGATGTCGTCGGGATGGTAGTCGAAGACCAGCTTGTGGGTGTAGGCCGCATAGGTCAGGTAGCCGCCGGTGGTGTGCAGCAGGCCCTTGGGCTTCCCGGTGCTGCCGGAGGTGTAGAGGATGAAGAGCGGATCCTCAGCGCCCATCCACTCGTTGGTGCAGGTGGAGCGCTGCTTCGCGGTCTCCTCGTCCAGCCACAGGTCGCGGCCGGGCTGCATGGGAACATCGCTGTCGGTGCGCCGAGCCACCAGCACCGTCTCCACCAGGGACATGCCCTCGATGGCCCGGTCCACCGTGCGCTTGAGGGGCACCTTCTTGCCGCCCCGAAGGCCCTCGTTGGCGGTGACCACAACCTTGCACTTGGCGTCCACGATGCGGTCCCGCAGGGACTCCGCCGAGAACCCGCCGAACACGACCGAGTGCACGGCACCGATGCGGGCGCAGGCCAGCATGGTGTAAACCAGCTCGGGGATCATGGTCAGGTAGAGGCAGACGCGGTCGCCCTTCTTCACCCCGTTGTGCAGGAGGACATTGGCCACCCGGGCCACGTGGTGCTTGAGGTCCCGGTAGCTGATGTGGGTGTACTGCCCGGGCTCGTCCTGAGCCCAGATGATCGCGGTCTTGTCCCCCAGGTGGGGCAGATGCCGGTCCACGCAGTTGAAGCAGGCGTTGACGCGCCCGCCCAGGAACCAGGAGAAATCAACCTCCTTGTAGTCGGCGTCGAAGACCGACTGCCAGGGGTGGAACCAGGTCAGGGTCTTGGCCTGCTCGCCCCAGAACCATTCGGGGTTGTCGAGGGAGAGGCGGTAGAGCCGCTGGTACTCCTCCATGGTCTTGATATGGGCCCGCTCCCGGATGTGCGGCTTCACGGGATAGAGGTCTTGGGACATGGTTCAGCTCCGTGCCAGGGTTGATGCGGGAAAGGAAAGGGTGGTAGGCGCCCAGCCCATAGGGCCAGGGTTCGGGTTCCACGCGTTACCGCGGTGGATGAGGAAGATGGTGGGGGGTGGTGGCGATCATTGTCCGGCCAGGGGATGCCCTTGTCCAGTGCGCGCCTCGCGGGTCAGGTTCCACCCACCTGCCAGGGGGACGCCCCGGGAAGCGGGAGAGCCGGGCGATGGATTCCTCCGCTCACCCGGCTCCCCTTCAGACCTCCAGCGGCTGGGCCGCTGGAGTTCAAGCTACTCGTGCTGGTAGGTGGTGATGTCCCGGTCCTTGGTTTCCTTCAGGAACAGGAAGCCGACCACCACGGTGATGAGTGCCACGATGATGGGATACCAGAGGCCGTAGTAGATGTTGCCCTTGAGGGCCACGATGGCCGTGGCGATGAGGGGCAGCATGCCGCCGAACCAGCCGTTGCCGATGTGGTAGGGCAGCGACATGGAGGTGTAGCGGATGTTGGTGGGGAAGAGCTCCACCAGGAAGGCCGCGATGGGCCCGTAAACCATGGTCACGTAGATGAGCATGATGAACAGGATCAGCAGGGTCATGGGGTAGTTGACCTTGGACTTGTCGGCTTCCTTGGGATAGCCCAAGTCCACCAGCGCCTTCTTGAGGGAGGCTTCCGAGGCGGCACTCCAGCCCTCGACCGTGGTCGTGGTGACCTGGCCAGTGGTGGGGTTCTTGCCCTGGAGGGTCGCAACAACCTTCTTGCCCGCAACAGGGGCGACCTTGTTGAAGTTGAGGCCCTGCTTGCCGAAGAAGTCGTTCACACGGTCCAGCTCAGAGAACTTGCTCCAGGGGCCCACAAACAGGTTGAAGGTCTCGTCGGCAGGGTTCCCGGCCACGGTGATGACGGTGGTGTTCTGGAACGTCTCAAGGGCCGGGTTCACGTAGTGGGTGAGGGCCTTGAAGAGGGGGAAGAAGGTGAGGGCGGCGATGAGGCAGCCAGCAAGGATGATCTTCAGGCGGCCGATCTTGTCCGACAGCCAGCCGAAGAAGATGAAGAAGGGCGTGCCCAGGAGCAGGGAGGTGCCGATCAGGATGTAGGTGGTGGCGAAGTCCAGCTTCAGGGTGATCTGGATGAAGAACAGCGCGTAGAACTGGCCGGTATACCAGACCACACCCTGGCCAGCGGTGGCACCCAGGAGGGCGAGGAGGGCGTACTTGTTGTTGGGGTACTTGAGGAAGCTGTCGGAGAGGGGGGCCTTGGAGGTCTTGCCCTCGGCCTTCATCTTGGTGAAGACGGGGGACTCATGCAGCTTGAGGCGGATCCAGACCGAGACGCCCAGCAGGAAGATGGACATCCAGAAGGGAATGCGCCAGCCCCAGGTGGCGAAGGCTTCCTTGGTCATGGTGGAGCGGCAGGTCAGGATGATGCCGAGGCAGAGGAAGAAGCCCAC